>ERZ780185.210-NODE-210-length-41805-cov-3.285892_pt1 | contig 41805 bp, 26 predicted proteins | sample MGYA00511365_ERZ780185 | MGnify/ENA primary metagenome ERZ780185 (study PRJEB29588, sample SAMEA2151606) | human gut metagenome | biome: human gut; feature: human-associated habitat; material: faeces | place: Denmark | collected 2008/2010 ...
TGAATCTGATAAAGGACGAAGGCATGCTGGAAAACTGCAACTTCACCTTCAGCAAGGAGTATCATGCCAAATGCTTCAGAAAGATGGCACCCGAGGTAAGAACCCTGCAAGCCTACATCAAAAGTGAAAAGGACATAGAGCATGTCGTAAAGGAACTGCATCCCGACATCGCTGTCGTCTGGATTGACTCCCTTACCCCGCAATTCGTAAAGAAATGCCGTGAGCACAACCTGCAGGTACTGGCACTTGTCCTGGGGCTGGACGACAAGACGGAAGAGAACCAGAAGGCGGTCGACCTGGGGGTAGACATCATAGCGACGGACCATCCGGAAAAGTTCATCATGAAATACGGGCAACCGTCCATATAAGGCAAGAGACCTGCCGCGCTCAGGTCAGCAAATGATAGACACCGCCCACCATTGCCTTGACCACTCCTTTCATCTCCAATTCAAAAAGCAAGGCACTCATCCGGTTGACGGGTATATCCGCTTCCACCACCATCGCATTGATATGGAGGTCTCCCTGCCGCATAAGAATACGCACAACGAGCTCCTCCTCTTCCGTCAGTTCCGGGAAGAGATTACGCTGGATACCTTCTGTCCGGGCAGGCTGCTCCGCTACGGCCCAGCCCATAATCTGCACAAACTCTTCCGCACTCTGGATAAGGGCGGCCTTGTTGTCGCGTATCAACCGGTTGCAACCGATGGAAGATTCGTCCATAACACGTCCCGGAACGGCAAAACAGTCACGATGGTATCCCTCCGCCAACTCTGCAGTGATAAGGGAACCTCCCTTTGCGGCAGACTCCACCACAATGGTAGCATCACTCATACCCGCCACAATACGGTTACGGCTAACAAAGTTATGCTTGTCCGGATTCGTCCCGGTAAGGAATTCGGTCAGCAGTCCACCTTGTGCCAGCATGTCGATGGCTGTTTTCCGGTGTACATACGGATAGATGCGGTCCAGTCCGTGAGCAAGGACAGCAACGGTAGGGAGATGATTTGCCAAAGCGGCCCGATGGGCATGGATATCTATCCCGTAAGCCAGTCCGCTTACTACCAGCACATCGGGACAAAGAACGGCCAAATCGCGCAGGAAGTCGGCACAGAATTGCTTGCCGTAATCGGTGGCACGGCGTGTACCTACCATATCGACGACATGCAGGCGGTTGAAATCGGTGTTTCCTTTAAAGAAAAGTACAATCGGTGCGTCCTCACATTCACGCAAGCGGGAAGGGTAAGCCTCATCCTTCAACGTCAGGCAGGAAAGGCGGTTCTTCTCTACAAACTCCATCTCCTGCTCGGCACGCAGAAAGGCAGCGGGACAATCAAGGGCCGTCACTACCCCCGGATTCACACCGGGCATGATTTCGGGGAGCTCCTTCCGCCGACTGAATACTTCGGCAGCACTGCCCGTACCCTCTATTAAACGCTTTGCCCCGATATGTCCTATACCGGGGCAAAGTGTGAGAGCTATACTGCAAATCCGTTCGTCACTGTTCATTCCACCAAAGATTACACGGACTTACCCGGGTTGAGATAAGGGGCAAAAAGGCGGTCGAACAGTTCGCTGTCGCTCAACCGGCCATTGACTACACACACGGTCTCGACCACGCCCTTGAGGCAGACCTTACCGTCGGAAGCACGGAAGATGTCTTGATAGAAGACGTACTTGATGCCTTCCTTCTTCATATAAAGCTTGGAGACAAACTCGTCACCACTCCTCAGGGGAGTCTTGAAAGCCATATTGATACGTGCCACTACCGGGTCTACCCCCTGCTCGTGCAGTCCGGCAAAGCTGACGCCGGCACTCAACAGAAACTCATGGCGCGTATGCTCCAGATAATGCTGATAATTGGCATTATTGACGATGCCTTGCAGGTCGCATTCATAGTCGCGCACCTTCATGGGAAGTTCATAGATATAATTCATATTTACTATTGGACTATTTACTATTTGATACTTAGCCACGTTGTTTCTCCACATCCAAGCCTTTGAACTTCTTCAGTTCTTCTACGGTAACCAGCTTGTAGAGTTTGTCACTGGGACGTATTTTCACCGATTTCATCGAGAAATGCTGGCCTTTCTTTACAGTCTGCACGGGTTTCAAATCGACGCGTGCCTCGTCCAAAGTGACGAATTCGGCACCCGTTGTGGGACCCGTAATCAGCAACTTGTCGCCTACGCTCACTTCGGCTGCTTCTACCAGGAACTCCGCCACACCGATGTTTGAGAAGTAGCGGATACCCTTACCCACATAGATTTTACGTTCCGTAGCGGCAGAACCGTAGTTCTTGGTCCATTCGCCCAAGCGTTGTCCCAGGTAGTAGCCGTCCCAGAAACCACGATTGAAGACCGTCTTCAAACGTTCGTCCCACCGGGCAATCTTCTCATCGGTGAATGTATCGTCCAGATAGGAACGGATGGCTTCTTTGTAACACTCCACTACCGTGCGCACGTACTCGGGTCCGCGGGCACGTCCTTCTATTTTGAAAACACGAACACCTGCATCCAGCATCTTGTTCATGAAGTGGATAGTTTTTAAGTCTTTGGGGGACATGATGTATTGGTTGTCCACCTCCAATTCCACATCCGTCTCCTTGTCGCGCACCGTATAACTACGGCGGCATACCTGCATGCAGGCACCGCGGTTGGCGGAGTGGTTCATTTCATGCAATGAGAGATAACACTTTCCGCTGACTGCCATGCAAAGCGCACCGTGGCAGAACATCTCTATACGTATCTGCTCTCCACTGGGACCGCAGATATTCTCCTCACGGATATGTCGGTAGATTTCTGCCACCTGCTCCAAATTCAGCTCACGCGCCAGCACCACCACATCGGCAAACTGTGCATAGAAGCGCAAAGCTTCCACGTTGCTGATGTTGAGCTGTGTGCTGAGGTGTACCTCCTGCCCTATCTGACGGGCATAGCTCATCACCGCCACATCAGCGGCAATGACTGCCGAGATGCCTGCCGCCTTTGCCGCATCTACAATGGTACGCATCAGCGGAATGTCATGGTCGTATATAATGGTATTGACGGTGAGGTAGCTCTTCATGCCATGTTCGTCGCACGTCCGGGCTATTTCCCGCAAATCGTCGATAGTGAAGGTATTTGCCGAACGGGCACGCATGTTCAGGTTCTCGATACCGAAATAGATGGAGTCGGCACCTGCTTGTATGGCTGCTGCGAGAGATTCGCGCGAGCCTACCGGTGCCATGATTTCGAAGTCACTGATTGAGTGTTTCATCATTTCTTTTTGAATTAGAGTATGCAAAGGTAGGCTTTTTTCTGTACTTTTGCGGACAAATCCGCTTAGATTATGAAGATTAAAGATATAGACCTGGGCCCACGCCCCGTATTCCTCGCCCCGATGGAGGACGTCACCGACCCTGCTTTCCGCCTGATGTGCAAGCACTTCGGAGCAGACATGGTATATACCGAGTTCGTTTCTGCCGATGCCTTGATACGCTCCGTAGGCAAGACCCAGCAGAAACTGAACATCAGCGATGAAGAGCGGCCCGTAGCCATACAGATATACGGACGGGACACCGCCACCATGGTAGAAGCCGCCCGCATTGTGGAGCAGGCACATCCGGACACGCTGGACATCAACTTCGGCTGCCCCGTGAAGCGCGTTGCCGGCAAGGGTGCCGGTGCCGGTATGCTACAGAACATTCCGCTGATGCTGGAAATCACTCGTGCCGTGGTAGATGCCGTGAAGATTCCCGTCACCGTGAAGACCCGCCTGGGCTGGGATGCCAACAGTAAAATCATCGTAGACCTTGCCGAGCAGTTGCAGGACTGCGGCATTGCCGCCCTCACCATCCACGGCCGTACCCGCGCCCAGATGTATACCGGCGAGGCGGACTGGACACTTATCGGCGAGGTGAAAAAGAACCCACGCATGCACATTCCCATCATCGGCAACGGTGATATCACCACTCCCCAACGGGCCAAAGAATGCTTCGACCTCTACGGTGTGGACGCCATCATGATAGGCCGTGCCAGCTTCGGCCGCCCGTGGTTCTTTAAGGAAGTGAAGCATTATTTGGAGACGGGCGAAGAACTCCCTCCGCTGAGTTCCGAATGGCGGCTGAACGTACTCCGCCAGGAAGTGGAAGACAGCGTCAACCTGCTGGATGAGCGACGGGGCATACTGCACGTGCGCCGCCACCTGGCAGCAAGCCCACTCTTCAAAGGGATTCCCAATTTCCGCGACACCCGGATAGCCATGCTGCGGGCAGAGACGAAGGAGGAACTGTACCGCATCTTCGAAGAGATAGAACCGTTGCTGCCATAGGAGAAAACCGCATACGATTTTTACCATCGAGTCCGACACTTGAGCAATCATCCTCACGCCCCTTCTTGAATAGCTTCTGAAAGGGAGGCCATTCAGACGCAGATGACACGCTTTGTTGCCATCCGCATAACTCACTGTTTGTCAGCAAGAAATTTTGCCAACCACTTGCCTTGCCCTTGGCAAACTTTTGCCATGCCTATGGCAAAGTTTTGCCAACGCGGTGGCAAAGCCTTGCCAATGGGAAGGCAAAACCTTGCCAAGGGCAAGGAGGCAAGAAAAAAAACATTGTTTCTTTGGCAGAAAGAAACAAGTCCCTATATTCGTCTTCCCAAGAAAGAAAGAATCCCATAAATATGTCTTTATGAAAAAGAAAAAACTGCTCAAACAGCTCATCGTAAACTTCCAGCATTAACTTCCGGCAGAAGTTTATCCGCGTACATTGGTATTGCCCACAGACGGTGGAAAGATAATCACCGTGCCCGACTAGCGGAACATCGGCTGCGCAAACCATCGCTTGAACATCCACGTGGCCAGGATATAAATGCCGAAAGCCGATACGAAACCCACGATAGAGTCTATCAGGTAATGTGCCTGGATATAGACCGTAGCCCCGCACAACAGCAGATAGAAAGGAAACAAGCAGGCAAACAGACGCTTGCTGCCACGCCATGCCATAATCATCAGTACCGTAGACATTCCGACGTGCGAACTGGGAAAAGCAGCCGTGGGACGCTCACCCACCTGCTGGGAACTCTCCACCAGGTTGTAGAAGAAGCCGTGCTCATAGCCCGGACCGGGAAGAAGTTCCTGATGGTGATGGAAATAGTCACCGATGGACGGGAAGATACCTTGCGCCACATGGTCGCTTCCAATGGCGGGGAAGTAGAACTGCGGCCCGGCAACGGGGACGAAGATATAAATAAGGTAATAGATGAAGAAAGCGGTGACGATGACGAACGAAACCTTCTCGAAAAGGTCGAAACGATAAAGGAAATACCACACCACCACCAGCAGAATCATCGGATAATAGAAGAAGTACCCCATATTAAACGGCTCGCTCACCCACATCTGCGGAAACCTTTCACAGAACCACACAGCAGGCTGTCCACCAAACATCCATTGCTCCACCGACGCGAACACGTGGTCGAGATTGGGGAATATCCGGTTGAACTCAAAGGTGTCGGGATACCAATAGGAAAGCAGTGACATCTGGATGGCTATGCGCACAAAGGCAGAGAACTTGCAGGGTGCCAGCCGGTAAAGATACATCAGCAGGAACGTCATACCCGCAATGCCAACACGGTCTGCAAGCATCTGCACCGGATGATCCATTTCCTGAAAAAGAAACAGAATGAGAATGGAAGTCAGCAAATTGTATATCAGCGTAATCTTCTCTACCGCAAAAAGCCCCTTACGGGTTTCTACCCTTTTAAATAAATCTAAAGCCATCCCTTATCCTTATACCAGGCAATGGTTTCCTTTACACCCCGTTCCAGGTCGTACTCAGGACTGAAGCCCAGTTCCTCGACGGCCGGTGTGATGTCACACTGCCAGTTGCGTTGTTTCATTATTCTATACTTGTCCGAATTGAGCGTACTGGTCTTGTTCTGCCGCTTCGCCCAAAATTCAGCGAGCAAAGATACGACTTTCAATACAATTAACGGACATCTCAGGCGAATAACAAACGGATTGCCCAATTCTTTCCTTATCAAATCGGAAAAAGCACGGCTGCTATACACCTTCCCGTCAGCCAGGAAATAGGCGCGGCGGGACACCTGCTTCTCTATCCCGAGGAAGACGGCCTGCACGATATCCTTTACATATACAAACGTCAAGTCCTGGCGGCAGAAGCCTACAGAAAAGTCCGTATGCTGCCGGATGGACTTTGCCATAAGATAATAATCCTTCTCACGCGGCCCGTATACACCCGTCGGCCGGTAGATGACGTAGGGGAAACCCGGAATACTCTGCAAATAAAGTTCTGTTTTCAGTTTACTGAGTCCGTAGGCGGTATTGGGTGAAGGGGGGTCACTCTCCATAATCGGGTCGTAGGTCCTCTCGCGTACCGGGCCGAACACACTCAGCGTACTGATGAAGATAAACTGCTTGGGAATCATGTTCAGCTCCCTCAGCGTATCGATGAAGTATTTGGTCTGCAGATAATTCACCAAATCGAATTCGTTCTTGTCCACACACTTCGTCACACCGGCACAATGGACAATATAATCAAATTTATTGTAGGTCCCTTTATGTCCCGAGAGTTGTGCCCTCAGTTCATTGGGGTGCGCAAAGTCCAGTTCGAGGAAATGTATCTTGCGGTCACGCAGATACTCGCGGCTGCTGGACGAACGTACACCCGCCCACACACCGAACTTGCGCTTCAACGCCTCCTCCACGATGAAACTTCCGATAAATCCGCTTGCTCCTGTAATTAAAATCGATTCCACTTCTTCTGTTACAAATTACTAATTACTTTTCATCCGGTCCGTCACCTTGACGCTCCTTGTGTTACTCTGTCGCCTCGTTACTCTTCTTCACCGGCTCCACATGGATGCTGACCAGTGTTCCTTTGCCGAACTGCCTTTTCAGCTTGTTCTCCACCGCCGTTGCCGTCTCGTGAGCTTCCTCCAGCGAGATGCTGCCATCCATACGCACATGCACCTCGATGGCACAATAACTGCCGATGCGGCGCGTACGAAGGTGATGCGGCGAGCTGATACCGGGAAAAGAAAGAATCGTCTTCAGTATCTCATCCTCCACCTCGACGGGCAACGATTTCTCCAACAGTTCGTCCACACACGGTATCAACAACTGCACGGCCACCTTCATAATGAAGAAGCTGACAATAACTGCTGCCACCGGGTCCAGCACCCGCCAATGGTCACCCAAAAGAATGGCGCCACCTATACCCGCTGCCGTGCCTATGGACGAAAACGCGTCACTCCGGTGATGCCAGGCATTGGCAACAACCGCCTGCGAATTCAACTTCCTGCCCTTGAATACGGTATATTGATAAAGCACTTCCTTGAAAACGATGGATACCAATGCAGCCACCAGTGCCAGTATACCGGGTTCCTGCAGAGAGCCGCCTTGCAGGAAGCGGTAAATGGAGGAAGCCCCGTTCCAGAAAATGCCGAATCCCACAAACAACAGAAAAATACCGATAATGGCAGTTGCCAGCGTCTCGTACTTGCCATGACCGTAATCGTGTCCTTCATCTTCGGGCTTTGCCGAAATGCGCACAAAAACAATGACAATAATATCTGTAATGAAATCCGACAAAGAATGTACCGCATCCGCCAGCATGGCGGCACTGTGACCTACAATACCTGCAAAGAATTTGAAGACAAGCAAGAGAAAGTTTACCACACTTCCCACAACCGTCACCCGGTAAATGTCTTTTTCCCGTGTGGCATCTGCTTTTTTGTTCAGAGTTTGCATTTCCATCTGCTTTTCGTCTAAGGTACAGCCTATCTTCACTTTGTGTGCAAATATAGTACATAAATCCATTACAATCTGTCGTTCCTTCATTATTTTCAATAGAATGATAATATTTTGAAGTCTGAGTGAACGAAGGAACATATTTATTTGTTTACTTTGCAAGAGGTAATCACCACAGATTACACAGATTGACACAGAATCTCTATTTATACATAAAATACATCATAACATTATGGCCAAAAAGAAAGAAAAGAAAGCCGGCAAACGCATGAAGAAGAAAGAGCTCGTCAAAGTACTGCTGGAATTCTTCCACACAAAGCAAGACGAAGTATTATCCCTGAAATACATCTTTGAACAACTCCACCTCACCACACATCCGCTGAAGATGCTGTGCATGGACATCTTGTCCGAACTGTCGATGGACGACTACATCACAGAAGTGGACAAGCACAAATACAAGCTGAACAACCACGGCGTAGAGATGTCCGGAACCTTCCAACGCAAAAGCAACGGCAAGAACTCCTTCATCCCCGAAGGTGGAGGTGACCCGATATTCATCGCCGAACGCAACTCGGCACACGCCATGAACAATGATAAAGTGCGTATCGCCTTCTATGCCAAGCGTCGCGGACGCGAAGCCGAAGGAGAAGTCATCGAGATACTGGAACGTGCCAACGACACCTTCGTGGGTACCCTGGAAGTTGCCAAGTCATACGCTTTCCTTGTAACGGAAAACCGTACGCTTGCCAACGACATCTTCATCCCCAAAGAAAAGTTGAAAGGCGGCAAGACGGGCGACAAAGCCATCGTAAAGGTGGTGGAATGGCCCGACAAAGCCAAGAACCCCATCGGCCAGGTAATCGACATCCTGGGGCGCGCAGGAGACAATACCACCGAGATGCACGCCATCCTGGCGGAATTCGGCCTGCCCTATGTCTACCCCGCTGCCGTAGAGAAAGCTGCCGACAAGATACCCGCCGAAATCTCCGCCGAGGAAATAGCCCGACGTGAGGACTTCCGGGGTGTGACCACCTTCACCATCGACCCCAAGGATGCCAAGGACTTCGACGACGCCCTCTCCATCCGCAAACTGAAAGGGGGACTTTGGGAAGTAGGCGTACACATTGCCGACGTGACCCACTACGTGAAAGAGGGCGGCATCATAGACAAGGAAGCCGAGAAGCGTGCCACATCCGTCTACCTCGTAGACCGCACCATCCCAATGCTCCCCGAACGGTTGTGTAATTTCATCTGTTCACTCCGCCCCGACGAAGAGAAGCTTGCCTACTCCGTCATCTTTGAAATGACGGAAAAAGGCGAAGTGAAGAACTCACGCGTGGTACATACCGTCATCAAGAGCGACCGCCGCTTCACCTACGAAGAAGCCCAGGAGATTATAGAAACCGGCAAAGGAGACTTCCAGGAAGAGGTGCTCCAACTGGATAAGCTTGCCAAAATACTGCGTGAGAACCGCTTTAAGGCAGGAGCCATCAACTTCGACCGCTACGAAGTGAAGTTCGAAATTGACGAGAAGGGCAAACCCGTCAGCGTCTACTTCAAGGAGTCGAAAGATGCCAACAAGCTGATAGAGGAGTTCATGCTGCTTGCCAACCGCACCGTAGCCGAAAAGATAGGCCGCGTGCCCAAAGGCAAGAAAGCCAAAGTGTTGCCATACCGTATTCACGACCTCCCCGACCCGGAGAAGCTGGACAACCTGGCACAGTTCATCGCCCGTTTCGGCTACAAGCTGCGTACCAGCGGTACAAAGACCGACATCTCCAAGTCCATCAACCACCTGCTGGACGACATCCAGGGCAAGAAGGAGGAGAACTTGATTGAAACCGTCTCCATCCGCGCCATGCAGAAGGCACGCTACTCCGTGCATAACGTGGGGCACTATGGTTTGGCTTTCGATTACTATACCCATTTCACCTCGCCCATCCGCCGCTATCCGGATATGATGGTACACCGTCTGCTCACCAAGTACTTGGACCAGGGAGGCCGCACCGTGTCCGAACAGAAATACGAAGCCCTCTGCGAACACAGCAGCAGCATGGAGCAGATAGCCTCCAACGCGGAACGCGCCTCCATCAAGTACAAGCAAGTAGAATTCATGACCGAACGCCTGGGACAGACCTTCGACGGCGTCATCTCCGGCGTAACGGAATGGGGACTCTACGTGGAGCTGAATGAGAACAAGTGCGAAGGCATGATTCCTATCCGCGACCTCGACGATGACTATTACGAATTCGACGAAAAGAACTACTGCCTGCGCGGACGCCGCAAAAATAAAATTTATAGTCTGGGAGATGCCATTACCATTAAGGTGGCACGCGCTAACTTGGAAAAGAAGCAGCTGGACTTTGCACTGGTGTAACCTCACCCCCGACCCCTCTCCGAAAGAGAGGGGAGAGGAGAGCAATGAATTGAAAACTTGCGAAACTTGAGTGAAGTGAAATAAAGAATAACCCTACAATATTAAATATCCCCACTTCCCCACTCCCCTCTCTTTCGGAGAGGGGCCGGGGGTGAGGCTTTGCACATGAAGACAATTACTATTACAGACCCTACACAGATTGAGGAAATTATCCGTAAATGCCCATACTGCATAGTGGGCATCACAGACCTTGAAGGAAACCCATATACGGTTCCCATGAACTTTGCCTATCAAGACGGGGTAATATACTTGCATTCCGGCCCGGAAGGCAGTAAAGTGGAGATGGTAACAAAGCACCCGCAAGTTTGCATCACCTTCTGCGAAGGACACGAGCTGGTTTATATGCACCGGCAAGTGGCATGCAGCTACAGCATGAAGTCGCGCAGTGTTATCTGTCGTGGGAAAGTACACTTCGTGGAAGACATGGAAGAGAAGCGACGCGTACTCGACATGCTGATGAAGCAATATACGGAAAATGAATGCAAATATGCTGAACCCGCCGTACGCAATGTCAAGATATGGGAAGTAAAAGTAGAGAAAATAAGCTGCCGGTCATTCGGGTTAAGACCAAGCGAACTATAAATACCATCTGCCGGTCACCTGCTCCACATTGATGGAGCGGATAACCGGCAGAAATATTTACTTTTACAACGGATATTCCTCAAATGCATACAACAGCGTCGAAAGATACCGTTCTCCCGTATCGGGCAGCAGCGCTACAATCGTCTTTCCTTCATTCTCGGGCAACCGTGCCAAGCGGGTAGCTGCAGCAACGGCAGCTCCCGAAGAGATGCCGACCAGCAGTCCCTCATACTTCGCCAGTTCGCGACCCGTACGGATGGCGTCATCATTGGATACCAGCAGCACTTCGTCTATCACGGCACTGTTATAGTTCTTCGGCACAAATCCGGCACCGATACCTTGTATTTTATGGGGACCGGGCTTCCCACCGGAAAGTACGGGAGAATCTTCGGGCTCCACAGCCACAATCCTTACCTTTGGGTTATTGGCTTTCAAGGCTGCACCCACACCACTCACTGTGCCTCCCGTACCTACACCGGCCACGAAAATATCCACCCGGCCGTCTGTATCACGCCAGATTTCTTGTCCGGTAGTACGCTCGTGCATTGCCGGATTGGCAGGGTTGTCAAATTGCTGTAGAATCAGCGAGCCGGGGTTGGCGGCTTTCAGTTCTTCGGCACGGGCTATGGCGCCTTTCATACCGTCGGCACCCGGAGTCAGTACCAATTCCGCACCGAGGGCTTTCAAAAGGTTGCGGCGTTCCAAGCTCATTGTGTCGGGCATCGTCAGTATCAGCTTGTAACCTTTGGCAGCGGCCACAAAAGCCAGCCCTACGCCCGTATTCCCACTGGTAGGTTCGATGATGGTGGCACCGGGCTTCAACAGCCCTTTTGCCTCGGCATCTTCTATCATGGCAAGCGCCACGCGGTCCTTCACACTGCCGGCGGGGTTAAAATATTCCAATTTGGCGATAACACGGGCTTTCAGACGCTTATTCTTGTTATAATTATTCAACTCCAGCAAGGGAGTGTTGCCTACCAGGTCGGTAAGGCGTTCTGCTATCTTCTTCATAATCCAACTGTTTTTAAATTCCTCATTCCCCTAAGGGAAAAGACTAACAATCCGGAGTGGAACGAGGTATGTTATTTCTTACAAGACAAAAGTAGCGCAAAATTGGTTCGTAGAAAATACCACAAATATGGTAAATACGTACTATAAATGAGGGATATGTAGGATATTTGACGAGTATTTCCTATCTTTGTTGCCACTTTTAAACTTAAGGATATCATAATGAGTCCACTCAACTTTACCCACATTTTGACACAAGCAGTCGATGAGCTATCGGAAAGCGAATCATACAAAGGACTGTTTCACCAGCATACGGACGGCAACCCGCTGCCTTCGGCAAAAGTGCTGCGCGACATCATCGAACTGGCGCGAGCCATCATCTTCCCCGGATATTTCGGAAATTCTACGGTCAACAGCCGTACGGTGACTTACCATATCGGTGTCAATGTCGAACGCTTGTTCGACCTGCTGACCGAGCAAATCCTTGCCGGCCTCTGCTTTGCAGGCGACGGCGAATGCAACTGTTGTACCGAGCTCCAACGGGAAGAAGCCGCCTTATTGGCTGCCAAGTTCATCAGCAACCTGCCGGCAATGAGACGTACACTCGCCACAGATGTGGAAGCCTACAACGGTGACCCCGCCGCACAGTCGTTCGGCGAAGTCATCAGCTGCTATCCGGCCATCCGCGCCATCAGCAACTACCGCATCGCACACGAGTTGCTCAAGTTGGGTGTTCCCCTCATTCCCCGCATCATCACCGAGATGGCGCACAGTGAAACGGGAATCGATATCCATCCAGGAGCGGAAATAGGTGGTTATTTTACCATCGACCACGGTACGGGTGTGGTAATCGGCGAGACCTGCATCATCGGCAACAACGTGAAGCTGTACCAGGGTGTGACCCTCGGTGCCAAGAGCTTCCCGCTAGACGAAGACGGCAAGCCCATCAAGGGTATTCCCCGCCATCCCATTCTGGAAGACAATGTGATAGTCTATTCCAACGCCACCATATTGGGACGCATCACCATCGGACAAGGAGCCACCGTAGGCGGCAATATCTGGGTGACAGAAGATGTTCCCGCAGGAGCAAGGATTGTACAGACAAAGGCCAAGAAGTAAGTCACAAACAACCAATAAACAATTAAAATCGTAAATAACTCAAATCAGCAGTTCAAGTAGTTAAATGGTTATCAGCCACTAATGAGAGAAACGAGTGACAACTACCCAGATTGCCGATTCACATAAAGTAAATGCATAGATGAGCGAACAATCTTTTGAAATGATTGCCAAAACCTTCCAAGGACTGGAAGAGGTACTGGCACAAGAGCTGACTGCACTGGGCGCCAACGAAATAGAAATAGGCCGCCGCATGGTATCTTTCAGTGGTGATAAGGAAATGATGTACAAGGCAAACTTCTGCCTGCGTACAGCCATCCGGATACTGAAACCCATCAAACACTTCACAGCCAAGGATGCCGACGAGGTTTACGAACAGATTAAAGCCATCCGATGGGAAGACTATCTGGATACGGACAAGACCTTTGCCGTGGACGCGGTTGTATTCAGTGAAGAGTTCCGTCATTCCAAGTTCGTTTCCTACAAGGTGAAGGATGCCATCGTGGACTATTTCCGCGAGAAGACCGGCAAACGTCCCGGCGTGCGTGTCAACAAACCGGACGTGCTGCTGAACATACACATTGCCGAAACCAAATGTACGCTGTCTCTCGACTCCAGCGGCGAATCGCTGCACCGCCGCGGTTATCGCCAGGAAGCAGTAGAGGCCCCGCTGAATGAGGTGCTGGCCGCCGGCATGATATTGATGACCGGCTGGCGTGGCGAATGCGACCTGATAGACCCGATGTGTGGTTCGGGAACCATTCCCATCGAAGCGGCGCTGATTGCACGCAACATCGCTCCGGGCGTATTCCGCAAGGAGTTCGCTTTCGAGAAGTGGGTGGATTTTGACCAGGAGCTGTTCGACACGATATACAATGACGACAGCCAGGAACGTGAATTTACGCATAAGATATACGGTTACGACAACAGCCCGAAGGCAAACGAAATTGCCACACACAATATAAAGGCTGCCGGCGTAAGCAAGGACGTGGTATTGAAGCTGCAACCTTTCCAGCAATTCGAGCAACCTGCGGAGAAATCCATCATCATCACCAATCCTCCCTACGGTGAGCGTATCTCTACCAACGACCTGCTGGGCCTTTACTCCATGATTGGCGAGCGTCTGAAACATGCCTTTACGGGCAACACCGCATGGATTCTTTCTTACCGGGAAGAGTGCTTCGACCAAATCGGGCTAAAAGCCACCTCCAAGATACCTTTATTCAATGGTGCGCTGGAATGCGAATTCCGCCAGTACGAAATCTTCGATGGAAAGTACAAGGAATTCCGTGCCGAAGGCGAGGAGTTGAGCAAGGAGCGCAAAGAATTTCGTCCGGCTTCTGGGGAACGGAAAGAGTTCAAACCCGGAGAAAGACGCGAATTCCGTCCCCGATTCAGTGGAGAGAGACGTGAATTCGGTAGCGAAAGACGCGAGTTCAACGGCGAACGCAGACCAAGAGAATTCAAGGACGGCGAAAAGCGCGAATTCCGTCCGCGTGAAAGAAGAGAGTTCAAGGATGGGGAAAGACGGGAGTTCAGACCGAGGGAAAGACGTGAATTCGGTGGAGAACGCAGAACAAGGTCGGGTGAGTCTTACCCGGAAAGCAAAAGAAGAGAGGCGGGAAAGAAGGAAGAAGAATAACACGAACAATGACAAGGAGAATGAATGCAAAGAAAATAAGTAAGAGCATTCTTGCACTGCTGATAACAGTACCTGCTCTGCTTGCAACAAACGCTATGGCACAAGAACTGAAAAAGCCGACCCTGGAAGATCTGATTCCCGGAGGTGAGACCTACCACAAACCGGAAAACAAATCGTACCAGTGGTGGGGCGATGCCGCTTGTCTGGAACTTGGCATCGACAATATAGAAGGTACATGGGCTGTCAAAGGATTAGGTGCCAAGCCCGGAGAGAAATTCACTGCCATCACATTGGAAGAAGCCAACGCGCTGCTGGAAGAAAAAGGACTTGGAAAACTGCGTCACTTTCATGCTGCAAAGGCTGTCAACGTACCCCGAGGCGTCAATCTGGGTATTCAAGTCCAAATAGACCCACTCCTGCTGCTGAACACCGGCAAGTACCGTGCCCTCGTCGACTGGAAAAAGAAAAAAGTCATCTGGAGCCAGCCTTGCCCCGCCCAAGCCGCAAATGAGGATTGGAACGAGGTAAGCCGCCATTTGGCTTATACTATCGGCAATAATCTCTATGTGATGACCGGTGACGGGCAAACCCTGAAAGTCACCAACGAACCGGAAGGTATCGTCTGCGGACAAAGTGTGCACCGCAATGAATTCGGCATTTCAAAAGGCACTTTCTGGAATCCTGCCGGGGACCTGCTGGCCTTTTATCGAATGAACGAAAGCATGGTCACCCCCTATCCATTGGTTGACATCACGACAAGAATAGCACTGGTGGATAAAATACGCTACCCCATGGCCGGCATGCTCAGCCATCAGGTAAAGGTAGGTATCTACAATCCGGCTACTCAAAAGACCATCTACCTGGACATGGGCGACCCAAAAGACCGCTACTTCACCAACATCACCTGGGCACCGGATGGTAAAAGCCTCTATCTGATAGAGCTAAACCGAGACCAAAACCACTCCAAACTGTGCCGGTACGATGCTGAAAGCGGAAAGCTGCAACAAGTGCTCATCGAAGAGAGACATCCCAAATATGTGGAGCCGCAATCTCCCATTCTATTCCTGCCATGGGACAGCCACAAGTTCATCTATCAAAGCCAGCGTGACGGCTTCAACCATCTGTACCTATACAATACGGAAGGGGAACTGCTGAAGCAACTCACCTCCGGCCCCTGGCTTGTACAAGACATCGTAGGTTTTAACCGGAACACGAAAGAGCTCATCATCAAGAGTACGGAAATCTCTCCTTTGCAGAGCAACCTTTACGCTGTCAACCTGAAGAATGGCAAACGCAGCTTGATAGGAGACCCAACCGGCATGCACTCGGCACAAATTTCCGGTTTCATGGGAACTTACCTCATCGACAATGCCTCTTCGCCCACTTGCCCCCGTATCATAAAACTGATGTCCACCAACCCGAAAAAACAACGGGAACACACACTGCTGACAGCCAAGAACCCCTACGAAGGCTTTGAAATGCCCAGCATAGAAGTAGGCACCATCAAAGCCGCCGACGGCAAGACAGACTTGTACTACCGCCTGATAAAGCCTGCCGACTTCGACCCGGCAAAGAAGTATCCCGCCATCGTCTACGTATACGGCGGCCCGCACGCCCAGATGATAACGAACGGCTGGATGAACGATGCCCGCGGCTGGGACATCTACATGGCAAACAAAGGCTACATCATGTTCAGCCTCGACAACCGTGGCAGCAGCAACCGTGGACTGGAGTTTGAAAACGCCACCTTCCGCCAGCTGGGCATCGAAGAGGGCAAAGACCAGGTGAAGGGCGTAGAATTCCTGAAAAGCCAGCCTTATGTGGACGGAGAGCGTATCGGAGTGCACGGCTGGAGCTTCGGAGGACACATGACTACGGCGCTGATGCTGCGCTATCCCGAAATTTTCAAGGTAGGCGTTGCCGGCGGACCGGTTATCGACTGGGGATACTACGAGATAATGTACGGTGAGCGCTATATGGACACTCCGCAAGCGAACCCGGAAGGCTACAAGCAGACAAATCTGAAAAACCTTGCCGGTAACTTGAAAGGACATCTGCTCATCATACACGACGACCACGACGACACCTGCGTGCCGCAGCACACCCTTTCATTCATGAAGGCGTGCGTGGATGCCCGTACCTATCCCGATTTGTTTATCTATCCCACGCACAAGCACAACGTCCTGGGACGCGACCGTGTGCATCTGCACGAGAAGATAACAAGATATTTTGAAGAATATCTTTAATGTACAATGTACAATTTGCTATGCAGTGCGGGCATGCAAATAGGGAGTAGATGGTAGAAGAAAGAAGAGAATAAAAGAGAGAATAAATCATTAAGTATAACAATCTGTACAACTTACCTGATGCCCCACAGCACAGACAAATTGTACATTGTAAATTGTAAATGAACCCATGAAAGTATTATTATTAGGCTCCGGTGGCCGCGAACACGCTCTGGCATGGAAGATTGCCCAAAGCCCGAAAGTAGAGAAACTATATATTGCGCCCGGCAATGCAGGTACAAGCGAAGCAGGCGAGAATGTGAACCTGAAGGCGACAGACTTTCCCGCACTCAAGGCCTTTGCCCTTGAGAAAGAAATCGACATGATTGTTGTGGGTCCCGAAGACCCGTTGGTACAAGGCATCTTCGACAGCTTCAAGGAAGACCCTGCCACCTGCCATATCGACATCATCGGCCCCACCGCCAAAGGTGCTACACTGGAAGGTAGCAAGGAATTTGCCAAAGGCTTCATGATGCGCCACAACATCCCCACTGCCCGCTACAAGAGCATCACCGCCGACAACTTGCAGGAGGGACTCGACTTCCTCGCTTCCCTCGAAGCGCCTTACGTACTGAAGGCCGACGGACTGTGTGCAGGCAAGGGCGTGCTGATTCTCCCCACACTGGAAGAAGCTCAGAAAGAGCTGAAGGAAATGCTGGACGGCATGTTCGGCGATGCCAGCGCCACGGTAGTCATTGAAGAGTTCCTCAGCGGCATCGAATGTTCCGTATTCGTGATGACAGACGGCCGCCACTATAAGGTATTGCCCGTAGCCAAAGATTACAAGCGTATCGGCGAAGGCGACAAAGGCCTCAACACCGGCGGTATGGGCAGCGTTACTCCCGTACCTTTTGCCGACGAAACATTTATGGAAAAAGTACGCACCCGCATCATCGAACCTACCGTAAACGGTCTGCTGGAAGAAGAAATCGGCTACCAAGGCTTCATCTTCCTGGGACTTATCAACGTGAAGGGCGAACCGATGGTGATTGAATACAACGTCCGCATGGGCGACCCCGAAACCGAAAGTGTAATGCTGCGTATCAAGAGCGACCTGGTAGACCTACTCGAAGGCGTTGCCCAGGGCGACCTCGACCAGCGTACACTGGAATTCGACCCACGCACAGCCGCTTGCGTCATGCTGGTAAGCGGAGGATATCCGGAAGCCTACGAAAAGGGCAAGGTGATGACCGGATTCGAGAAGGCTGCCGAAACGGACAGCATCCTCTTCCATGCCGGAACAGCCACCAAAGACGGACAGACCGTAACTGCCGGTGGCCGTGTCATCGCCGTCTGCTCCTATGGTGAAACAAAGGAAGAAGCCTTGCAGAAGAGCTACCGCGTGGCCGACATGATAAACTTCGAGAAGAAATATTTCCGTCGCGACATCGGATTTGACTTATAAATGAGAACGAAGAGATTCCAGAACCGGATAACGGCAGGGCGGTTCACACTACCCACCGCTATCCTGATTTCAGTATCCTGCTGGATACTGACCGCTGTTCTGTTGCCCGAGACGGAGACACAGCAAAGCGGATATTCCCTTTGGGAAACATTCTGCGACTTCTGCATCCCCACCTGGGCAAACCGTCTCTTCAGCTTTATTCTGTATGCCGTCATCGGGTATTTCCTGATACAGCTCAACAATACGTTCGCCATCATCCGGATGCGGGCATCGGTACAGACTTCTGTCTACTTCCTGCTGATATCCGTCTGCCCCAGCCTGCACATGCTGTATGCGGGAGACTTGGCATCCGCCTCCTTCCTGGTGGCACTGTTTTTCCTCTTCAGGAGCTACCAGCAGGCACGGCCCACAGGCAGTCTCTTCCACGCCTTTGTCTTCATCGGACTGGGCAGCCTGCTTTTTCCGCAGCTCATGCTGTTTGTCCCCATCTTCTGGATAGGTGCCTACAACTTCCAGTCTCTCCAACCCAAAAGTTTCTTCGCCTCCTTGGTAGGATGGAGCGTACCCTACTGGCTGTTGCTGGGACACGCCCTCTACTACGGGCAAATGGAACTCTTCTGCCAGCCCTTCCGCGAGCTGGTGACCTTCGCTCCCATCCGGTTCGACTATCAGCCGTGGGAACTCGCCACCCTCGGATATCTCCTTGTTCTGTTCATCGTCAGCGCGGCACACTGTCTCATTGCCGGCTATGAAGACAAGATACGCACCCGAAGCTATCTACACTTCCTCATCCTGCTGAATTTCTGCATCTTTGTCTATATCGGACTGCAACCGGTATTGAGTGTCCACCTGATGTCCTTCCTGCTCATCGGTGTCAGCATCCTGGCGGGACACTTGTTTGTACTGACAAATAGCCGCAGTTCCAATATATTCTTCATTTGTGCATTTATCGGATTATTCATTCTATTAGGATTCAACATATGGACGCTTTTGTAGATACACTCGTACAGCTGCTGATTGACTGGGGATATGTCGGTCTGTTCATCTCTGCCCTATTGGCAGGAAGCATCATTCCGTTCAGTTCCGAGATAGTGATGGTAGCACTGGTCAAGGTCGGTCTGAGCCCGGCACTGTGCGTACTCTCCGCCACCTTGGGAAATACGCTGGGAGGCATGACGTGCTACTACATGGGACGTCTGGGACGTATAGACTGGATTGAGAAATATTTCAAGGTAAAAAGGGAAAAGATAGAACGGATGCAGCATTTCCTCCAAGGGAAAGGGGCACTGATGGCTTTCTTCGCCTTTCTGCCTTTTGTGGGAGAGGCCATAGCCATTGCACTGGGCTTCATGCGCAGTAATCTGATGCTGACCACCACGTCCATGTTTGCAGGGAAATTGGTGCGCTACATAGCTATGCTGTGGGCACTGCAAGGAGCCATTTCGATGATGAATTATTGACATGTAGTGAGTTTGAGCAATAGATGTATAGATACAACGCGTTGGATGTATAGATGCAACGTGCTGGATGTATAGATGCAGCACGCTGGATATATAGGCGCAACAACACGCTGAATCACAGAGAATTAAACTAAATAAAAACATTCAACAAAAGCAGAAGTGATGCAACGAATCATAGAGAAGACGGAAGACGGAAGTGCGACACTGTTTGTACCGGAACTGAATGAACATTATCATTCGGTAAAGGGGGCACGTACAGAGTCACAGCACATCTTCATCGACATGGGACTGAAAGCATCCGCTACTGCCCGCCCGCATATCCTTGAAATCGGTTTCGGCACCGGACTGAATGCCCTGCTTACACTGGAAACTGCCGAAAAGGAAAAGAGACCTGTGCACTATATCGGTATTGAACTCTATCCGCTTGCATGGCCGGAGGTGGATGCGCTAAAATATAGCGACAATCCTCTGTTCGAGGAACTGCATCGGGCTGCGTGGGAAGAAGAAGTTGCCATAACTCCTTATTTCACACTGAGAAAAGTGCGGGCAGATATCGAAACAATAAGCATCGACAGTTTGTTAATGATTAATAAATCTCCGTTCGACGTTGTCTACTTCGATGCTTTTGCACCCGAAAAGCAACCGGGAATGTGGGAGGAAAAAGTCTTCCGGAATATCCATGCCGCCATGAGCACCGATGGCGTGCTGACCACCTACTGCGCCAAAGGAGTAGTACGCCGCATGCTGCAAGCCGTAGGATTCAAGGTAGAGCGTCTCCCAGGTCCCCCCGGAGGGAAACGGGAGATACTGAGGGGAAGGAAGAAGTGATAAGTGATGAGTGATGCAACACACTGCCACAGCGCAGCCAAATTGTAAATTGTAAATAGTAAATTGTAAATGAAAAAGTTTTGTTTTTTACTCCTCATAGCCACCTTGCTCTTCTCGTGCAAGCAAGGAGGCCAACAGAACAAGAAGAATGACGATAAACCCGTGATTACCGTCACCATCGAGCCGCTGCGGTATTTCACCGAAGCCATTGCCGGCGATGAATTCACCGTCGTCAGCATGGTGCCCAAAGGTTCAAGTCCGGAAACCTACGACCCCACGCCCCAGCAGCTTGTCGACCTTGCCCAAAGCAAGGCCTATTTCCGCATCGGCTACATCGGTTTCGAACAGACATGGACGGAAAAACTGACGGACAATGCTCCCCACCTGCAATTCTTCGACATGTCCGAGAATGTGGAACTTATTCTGGACGAGACCCATGCGCATCACCATAAAGACAGACATGTACACGAAGGCCATACGCACGCCGGTGGTGTGGAACCCCACATCTGGAATTCCACCATCAACGCCCAAATCATTGCCGGAAATATTCTGAATGCACTCTGCGCCATAGACAAAGCCAATGAAAACGCCTACATGGAACGTTACAACGCACTCATCCGGCGGATAGAGCATACAGACAGCCTCATCTGCCAGATGCTTTCCAGCCCGAATGCCGACCGTGCCTTCATGATTTATCATCCGGCACTTTCCTACTTTGCCCGCGACTACAACCTGCACCAGATTCCTATCGAAGCCGGTGGAAAGGAACCCTCTCCCACCCATCTGAAGAACCTGATAAACTCCTGCAAGAAGGAGAAGGTACGCGTCATCTTTGTACAGCCGGAATTCGACCGCCGCAATGCCGACCTTATCGCCCAGCAGACCGGAACCCGGGTGGTGGCTATCAATCCCCTCTCATACGACTGGGAGGAGGAGATGATGAATACGGCCCAAGCACTGCTCACCCCTCGTTCCCCTAAAGGAGAAGGAGAATAAAGAAAAAAACATGCTCGCATCTCCTATTATAGAAATAAAGAACCTCAGTGCCGGATACGATAACCGGACTGTGTTGCACGATGTAAACCTGACTATCTACGAACGTGATTTTCTGGGTATCATCGGCCCCAACGGTGGAGGAAAGACCACACTTATCAAGTGCATCCTGGGACTGCTGAAGCCCACTGCCGGAGAGATACTTTATCATACCGATTCCCCGTCACCCGAAGTAGCCGGTTCTCAATGCCTACCCCTCAACACTCGATTATCCATGGGGTATCTGCCCCAGTACAGCAGCATCGACCGGAAGTTTCCCATTACAGTAGAAGAAGTCATCCTTTCAGGCCTCAGCAGCCAAAAACCACTTGCTTCGCGCTTCAATGCCCGACACCGGGAAAAGGCCCGCCATGTGATAGCCCGCATGGGACTGGAAGGTATGGAACAGCGTGCCATCGGTGCCTTGAGCGGCGGACAGTTGCAACGCGCCTTGCTGGGACGTGCCATCATCTCCGACCCACAGGTCGTGATTCTTGATGAGCCCAGTACCTACATTGACAAGCGTTTTGAAGCCCGCCTCTACGAACTACTGACAGAAATCAATGAAGAATGTGCCATCATCCTCGTCAGCCATGACATCGGTACGGTATTGCAGCAAGTCAAGTCTATCGCTTGCGTCAACGAAACGCTGGATTACCACCCCGACACCGGTGTCACGGAGGAGTGGCTGGAACGGAACTTCAACTGCCCGATAGAGTTATTGGGACACGGAACACTGCCACACAGAATACTGGGAGAGCATAAGCATGCTCATGAATAAGCAAAGGAGGTTGGTTTTACAGTAAACCAGCCTCCTTGCTCTTTCAAATAGTCACCCGGCAATCTTCTTACCCATTATTTATATCGGAATGCCTTATATGAATGGGGCAACAGTAATAAACGGAAAGAATTCTTAGGCGTAACCGGACGTCTGGTCTGTATCACCGGTCCGGCAGGAAGAGGACTCAAAACAGTCCCATCCTCCAAGCTTTCCAGCTTCATCACCTTATCACCGGTCACGATACGCACCTCTACCGGTTCGTCATTGAAGTTCTCTACCACCAGCGTTTTATTGTCATATACAAACAGGCCTACTTTGGAGGGAGCTTCCAGACAGACTCCTATGTCCTTACTCATAATGCGACGAATTTCATTCAAGGCATTGGCCGGAAAATCATACAGATTGCCCATATCGTCGGGAATGGTAAGAACATACAGATTACCGGTAGCATACGGGGCTCTCAACAGAATAGGATAGCCCGAAACTCCACCCGTCAGCGGACGACCGGCACTGACCATCTCCCAAGCATCATTCGTATAATACTGCACCTGCGGAATCAACAGGTCACGTCCGGACTGCCCGTAACGGCCGAAATCATTGACAAGAGCCTTCAAATCAGTACAACGCAACTCGGCTACCTCTGTAAGCTTCTCAGGAATGGCTTTCAGCAAACTGCTCGTAACCACCACATCACGCCCGCTTTGCAGTTGTCTCTTGATTTTAGCCATAATTTCCGTATCCTGTGCAGCTTGTGCAGTCAGCAGAACCACTTGCTGGTCTTCCGGAAAAACAGGACGCATATCCATCGGCAAACCTATCATGCCCAAATAGTTCTGAAGGAAATCATCACCGGCGGCATGAAAAGGCTTGTAGGATTTTATACCCACCGGATTCCCCAGCTTATGAATCAACTTATCCGTTTGTTTCAGCACAACACCGGCTATACGGGCCATCGTGGTAGGTTCTACCAAAGAGCCGTCTTCCAACCGGATGGGAGCGGTCACCTCATCATAGTTAAAGCTGGTACCCATTCCCTGCCAGGGAGTACGGTATTTAGGAGACAACTTCACATCCAGAAGCTGGTGATAGGCAAAGAGAATAATCTCGGGAGCCTTGGCAAGCATGGTCAAATGAAGCTGTTCGGCATACCGGTCCATACCCATGTTCAATCCACCTACATCGACCCATCCCCCACCGTTATAACCCGGACGCAGGTTATCGAAATAACGGATAATATTATAACTCAGATAGTTCTGCAAATGCTGATTACCTGCCGGGTCCCTTGTTTCAGTACCGGTCCAGACACCGTCAAAGAGCTGGGGACCTTCCTCCAAATTAAATCCCAAACCTTGAAAGTGATCATACCAGTTGGGATATTTGATAATCACCTTTACCTGAGGATTCACTTTCTTGGCAGGTTTCAGCACGAGGTCACGACCGGCCTCGGTCATCAGCTTCAAGCGGTAGTCCGTCCAGCTCTGCATTCCTTTTGCCTTTATTTCTATGTCGGACTTGCAGCTGGTGAAGAAGAAATCATCCAGAATAAACTCATCAAAGTGTTTCGCCGTGTGTTCCGCAATCTTTTGCACCATCTTGCGGTGTTCGGGATTGGAATAGCAGAATGTCTCGAAACTGTTTGCCTCGTTGATGGTATAGGTAATACCTCCAGCTGTCTCTATACCCCGGTCATGAAAGAATTTCTTTGCCTGCTCCAGAGTGGCATCCTCCACAACCAGCAAGTCCCGGTGTGTTTCCAGATAAATCTTGTCCACTTCCAACTGTTGTGAAATCACATTCCAGGTAGAATCCAGCCAATGGATGTCCTTCATCTTGTCTACCTCGTAAGCACGGACATAAATGGATACTTTGAAACTCTCGTAAGCTTTTGCCTGCATGGTCATATTACAAACCATGCAGAGCAGAAAAACTACAATTACAAACTTATCTACCTTTATTTTACTATTCATTGCAATTCAATATTTTATTAGACGCCAATACCATATACATAAACCACGTAGCATGTCCACCCAGGCAATACTCACCTTCCTGCCACAAGAACGGAAAATGAAGCAGTTCCGGTAGATCGGGACGAATCAGATTAGTACCCGGAGAAACTCCACCCGGGATATAAGACCAATCAGCACGATTGACACCATAGGCGGCCTTCATCGTTTCGGCACCAACCCCCGTTACAAAAGCTGCCTGGTTACGTCCCGGATGCATACCCAGCAGATACTGGACGGCATTAAAAATGTAGTCCGGTGTAAATAAGTCAGGATAAGCAGCATGTAAATAACAGTAGTTATAGCCCAAATGCTGAGGCTCCCATGAACCGGAAGAACGGTTACCTCTGTCGTGTGGCACTCCATACGGGGTTTTACTGCTATACTCCTGATACATGGCCTGTAACTCCGGCAATGCCTTACGAATAGCCTTGCTGAAACGGACATTGCCCACAGCCTGGTCGAACCGTCCGATGAACCAGCCCGTCTGACGGATATTCTTGCAGATGAAATCCTGCTGCTGCAAAACGAAATCGCGGTACCCGGCTTCCTTCGTTGCCAGATAAAGCTCTACGGCGGCATGTACTTTCGTTGTCAGTATCCAATTGTTATCACAACGTGTAATCTTAAACAGCTCACGGGCTATTTCCAGACAATCTGCCGCCAGAGTATCATTATGTCCCTTCAGCACGCGTGAAATACCTGCCAGCCAAGCGGCCACCTGTAACTCACGTCCCGGATTGTCTTCCGTAAACACCCAACGGTCATCAGCCGTTCCACTGACATGATCAGTATGGGCCGAAGCATCTCCCAAGTGTGCATATTGCCGTACAGTAGGACACAAAATTCCTCTATAGAGGCGTCCCAATGCCTTCCAACCGGCTACTACGGTCAAAGCCCCGTTTTCCACTTGCTGTAACAAGTCGTTTTTCCCGTCAGGCTGGTGTATCTCTACAATCCGTTTTTCGAAATCAATGGAAGTCTCGTCCCAGTAGGCACCGAAATTCTCACAAGCCATAGCGAGGATATAGGCTTCACCTGCCTGCGACTCCACACGCAGGTCATAATCGCCTGCATCGTGCCAACCGCCTACGTTCAATCCCGGAACAAGATCGCCCGGCTGATATTTGCACAGAGTAGAAGGTCCCTGGCTATATCCGTCAATGTGATTGATATTCGTTTGGGCCATTCGGGCATCGTCCTGGTGACAGAAGTCATGCCATACACGATACTTCTCGTTGACACGCATGTGACACATCTGTACCGGCAGGAAATATTCCACCTCCGCCTGCCAGATTCCTTTATCCCAAACATCCTTTGCAATACGGAACACCGGAGAAGCCGCATCACCGTACATCACCTGATAAAGTCCCTCTTCCGTAATTTCCGTAAAGTCGAACTGCAAATAATGGTAACGCTGGAAATCTCCCCAATCCTTGGCAGCCTGCTGCTTCACCAGTTTCCTGCCATCGGCTGCAATACGGTAGAGGGCAGGTTGCCGGAGATCCGTATCCCGTTTGTCCAATTCGATGACAGCCACTTTCTTCTGTCCGGGATGATAACCCACTTGAGAGGCCTGTACCACCGGTGCATAGCGCCACTCCTTGGTAACTGTGGGACGGATAATCCATCTCACCGCATTCCCTTTCGTTCCTGCCGGAAATTCCGAACGAAGCACAAACCAACCGTTATTATGGTTTATCCGTCCGTCATACAGCATCAAATCTCCCTTCTCACTCTCAATCGTAATCTTTGCCAACTCATCCTGCGGATTGAGCACAAACTTTTTTCCCGCGGCAAGAGGAGCAGAGACAATATCATCGGCAATCATCGGATTATAAGTCTTCCGGTCCAGAAGCAACTGGTCCAGGCTGGCTTTCCCCTTAGGATTGAAGTCTCCGATATGCTCCATATTGGAGGTCTGCTTCATGGTGGGCCCCATCGCCTGATGAGGGAAAACACCCGTCCGGTTATCCATAATCCAGGGCTTGCCCAACAAGGTAGAAGGCACCAGCTCCAGATTGAAACCGAGCTTCCCGGCAAAGCGCTCCGGAACCGGCCGGTCCAAATCAACAGTCAATACCAGATAGTCCTTTTCCCCTTTCACCTTGATAGTATAGCCGAAAGCAAAATCCGGATAGAGCATCGGATTGAACCCCGCCATATGCTTGGCCGAGTCAGGATAGCTCAGTGTGACACGGATTTCGTTGGCAGCCTCATCCACCACCCGTTTCCTCATCTTGGGCAATCCCTGCCACTGCCCCTGCGAAATCTCGAAACGCACATCACCGCCTGCGGCCCTGCGGTCTCCATTCAAAACCAAGGTGACACCCCCTTGGTGTCCTTCAGGATAGACATCACTGAAAACCATCACATTGGCCCCGTGGTTTTCAAAATACCCCGACGGGTTAATCTTGAAGTCCTGGGCTTGCAAACCTGCACAAAGCATCAGTGATGCCGCACCTATTATCAATTTCTTCATACGTATTATTTTAAACGATTATACATTTCCACTCCCAAGCGTACCGTATGATATGGACAACGCCACATACTTACTTTGGGAGCCTCCTTTTTAGGCTCTCCGTCGAAACAGTCGCTATACCATTCCCCGTATTCCTTGTCCACCATATGGTCTTTGACAAAAGTCCAGACCGTATCAACCGATTGTAGATAAACGTCACTCCCGCTGATTTGCCAAGCATTGACACAAGCTATCACCGTTTCAATCTGGCCCCACCATGAGGCATGCTTGGTTTTTCTGTCACCTTTCTTCTCGTAAATCATATAGCCTTTATCACTCATTCCTTCGGCCAGACAAGCTCCCGTTACATCCAGTGCAAGCTGGTTTGTCTGTTCTATCAGGTCCTGATTTTCCAGCGTACGGGCAGCCTCGCAAAGCAGCCATCCGGTCTCAACATCATGTCCGTAAGAATCCATTTCGACCAGACTGTTCCACTCATTATCAAAGAACAGATTGAAATGCCTCCTTGACGGGTCGTAAATGCGGTTGATGAACAAATCGACGCAAAACTCAAGCCTTTTCTTCAAGCCATTGTCTTTCCAGCACTGATATAGAAGGGTATAAGCTTCCAACACATGCAGATGGGCATTCATGGTCTTGGGAGCATTATTGTCATATTGGTCCAACTTCTCCCAATTTTCGGTAAAAGATTCCACATAACCGTCATACAACGGCTCACGCCCTTTCTCTTCCAGAACATGATACAGACTGACGGCAGTTTTCAGACTTTCGTCGTTACCCGTCGCCAGATAGTGCTCTGCTAATCCATAAATAGCATAAGTCATGGCATAAGTATACTTAGAGGCATTCACTACTTCACCATCGGGGTTGACCAACCAATACACCCCACCGTTCTTCTTATCAATAAATGTATCGATAAAATAGCGCTGAGACTTGTTGGCAAGTTTCAGATAAGATTCATCTCCAAATGTACGGTATGCAGCAGAAAAACTCCACAGAATCCGGGCATTCAACACTCCTCCTCTGGGAGCATCTACCACCGGAGTACCATTCCGCAATACAGTCCCATAAAAACCGCCGTCAGGCGCCACTGCATAATCCATCCAAAATGGCAGTACACTGTCCCGGACATTGGCAACAATTTCCGCACACAATGTCGACCGTAACGAATTATGCCGAACAGTACATGCACACACGCCCATACATATAAATAGAAGGAAACAAAATGTTTTTCTTGCCATACTTAACTACAAGTTTAAATTGTGGACACTTAATCATCTGATTTGCTCATTCAGGAATACATACCCCAAACATAGTGAAGAATCTCTTTTCTGTAGAAGAGATTCTTCACTTCGTTCAGAATAACAGAACAATATAATTGTCTATTCTTAGCACAATTTTAGAGTCATCAATATCCCTCATTCTGGTCCTCCGAATTGATGAGAGGATTATTAAGAATCTCATTAGTAGGTATTGGGAAAATCTCCTGATATTTCTGATGCTCAAAATAACGGAAAGAATCGCCAGTTTCCCAGCACTCCTCCGGTGTAGAATTGGCTTTTGTTTTCGGGTATTCGCATCTGAACCATTCTTCAGCCAACCCCATACGGCAAAGGTCGAAATATAAAGAGAACTCTGCATTGAGCTCATGACGGCGTTCTTGTGTCAAAGCCACTTTCCATACATCACTTGTATACCCTTTCCGCGTCTTATATTCAGCATAAACAGTCTTTGCATCGGGTACATCGACAACTGTCGTATTCAACATTGCCTGCGGGAAATCAATGGCTTGTACACCAATTTCCAAGTTACCCCACGCACGATTACGCACTTGTCTGATCATCTCCCATCCGGTCGCTTCCTCACCCGTCTCGAAACAACATTCAGCATAATCCAGCAATACGCCTGCATATCGTTTGAAAGTCAATGAAATCGGGCAATACACAAACCCGTCCTTACCCGGTTGCTTTCTCCAATACTTCAGTGAATATACACAAGGTACATTTTCAGAGCCTTGTACATATCCGCTGTAAGAGGGATTGGTACCCAGTTTTTCATTGGTAATAGGATGTACGTCACCCGTACCTACACAAGTATACTCCTTGCGCTTGTCTCCCTGCTCAAAAGAGCGATAATACTCCCAAGACAGAGCCAAGGACCCCCAACCGCCATACTCGGGAGCGGCACACATATAGCCATACCATATCTTGCCGTCATCGTGGCTGTTGCCTCCCCAATTCATATTGCCGTGAATATGATAAGCCACCTCAAAAATGGATTCTTTTGTCCAATGGTTGTCCCAGGCATGAAGATTGGCATAGCACGGCTCCAATGCATAGGTATTACTGGTAATAATGTCATTCAATTCCTTCTTGGCTTCAGTAAATTTCTTCTGATACATATAGAGTTCTGCCAAAAATGCCTTGCAGAAACCTTTCGTAATACGACCGTATTCTCCATCGGCAGGTTCCCAACCCAGCTTTTCCATGGCAAACTTAAGGTCTTCCTCAATAACCTGATAAGTGCCTTCCAGATTTTCAGGACGCGCCTTTCCTGCACTGGTTGTATAAGTCTCACCCGTAAGCAACATGGGGACAGGGCCAAAGACTTTTGACAAATACAAGTAATTGTATGCACGAATGGCACGCGCCTCGGCTTCAAACTGCACTTTCTTTTCGGCAGAAAGCACGGAAACGTCCACATTCTGCAATCCGGCCAGAAAACGGTTGGCACGGTCAATACCCTTATAGCTCATACGCCAAGCCGTATCCAGCGAACCTTTATTGGCTAATACCGCATGACGTTGCCATTCGGCATCCCAGCCGGACGCCTGGCAATCCATCGTACTGTGTCCGGCAATAAATACATTGGGCTTAAATCCCCATGTCGTATCATCGCCACTATTATCACTGCCTTGATAGGTATAAAAAGTATCATAAATACCATAAAGCCCCGACTTTATATTTGCCTCATTCCGGTACATGAAATCTTCGGGCAGAATATCGTAATGATCGACTTCCAAATAGTCATCACAAGAACTGGTAGTACCCAAGGTGAGAGCACCCAACAACAATATATGGTAAAAACTTTTTCTCATAATATGATTTGTTTATCTGTTAAGTATTAGATTAGAATTGTACACTCACACCGAAAGAGACGGATAACGGGAACGGATAGCGTCCGCCATCGAAACCTGTCAGCAGCACTCTGTCCGAACCGACTTCCGGATCACCCCATTTGTTATACGAAGAAAGCGTCAATATGTTGTCTGCACTGACAAACATGCGGGCATTCTCCATCTTCGCGTGCTTTACCAAATTCTTCGGGAAAGTATAGCCAAACTGAATGTTCGAAATCTTCAAATAATCGCCTTTCTTAATGAAAGCGTCACTGGAACGGTGATTCTTATTGTGGTCGCCCTTGGTGACACGCGGATATTTGCCATTGGGATTCTCAAGAGTCCAGGCATTCTTCACATATTCTGCCAGAACGTTCTGGTAACCGCCGTCAGGACCATACATAGAAGTCAGACGGGCAGCGCTGTAAGAATAGACATCCATTCCGGCTACCCCATACATATTCATTGAAAAGTCGAAATTCTTGTAAGAGGCAGTAAGGTTCAAACCGTAGGAAAGAGTCGGGAAACCATTACCGATAACCGTACGGTCTTCGTCTGTAATCTGGCCGTCGCCATTCAGGTCGATATACTTGAAGTCACCCGGAGCGGTGTCACCATCCTGGTACTTGCCTGTAGGCGATTGAGCATTCAAGGCATCAATCTCCTGCTGGTTCTGAAAAATACCGGCCACTTTCCAGCCATAATAAGAACCTACGGCATAACCGTTCTGTGTGATGGAGTGATTGTCCCAGTCATCACCATCCTGCGTACCATAACTGTTGTTTTTATAGAAAATAGGGTCACCCACCTCTACCGCCTCATTTTTCAAGGTAGAACCATTTACACGTACTCCTACATTCCAATCACCGAAACTTTTATTCCACGCAGCACTAACCTCAAAACCTTTGTTACGGATATGTCCGGCATTGGTATAGACAGACGTAAAACCGGTAGAAGGACGGATCTGACGATAAATAAGCAAATCTTTCGAGTCACGGATAAAGTAGTCCACCGAGAATGAAAGCTCGTTGTTCATAAAGGCCATGTCCAGACCGATGTTGGTCTGCTCGTTGGTCTCCCACTTCAGGTTGGTGTCAATTTCCTTTTGCTGTGCGATACCGGCTGCATTCATCATGCCGCCCCCGGCCATGACATAATACATACAATCCAAAGAAGAGAGCTGAGGGACAGAAAGACTGGTTCCGCTACCCGCATTACCGGTCTGCCCCCAACCTGCACGTATCTTCAGGTTGCTGAAAAGATTCAGATTCTTGATGAAGTTCTCCTCTGACAAGCGCCATGCCAAAGAAGCGGAAGGGAAAGTACCGTACCGGTTGCCCGAACCGAAGTTGGAAGAACCGTCGCGGCGTACTGTAGCCGTCAGTATATAACGGTCATTCAGACTGTAGGTCAGACGTCCGAAATAAGATTGATAACGGGTCTTCAAGTCACGTCCCCCATTTGTATTCTTGGAGCTGGGGTCGTTTGTCAAAGAAATCTGGCGAATGTTGTCAGCCGGGAAATCACTGGCACTGGTATTCAGCCAGACACCGTCCGTATCGCTGATAGAGAAACCTGCCATAGCGCTTACACGATGATGGGCATTCGACCAGTCATAGTTGACAAACGATTCTAAGGCAATCTCCGAGTTCTGATTCTGATTGATAGAATAACTGTCCTTACGGTCTTTCGAACCAAATGTACGAGGATTATAAGGGGTATATCCATCATAACCTTTTGTGAAATAGTTGTAGCTACCGATAGTTTTAAAAGTCAATCCTTTTGCAATGTCCAATTGCAGGAATGCACTGGCCACCAAACGGTCCCATTTGGAAATCTGGTCGGTTCTGGTCTTGGCTGCAGCCACCAGGTTGTCGGCTCCCTTGTTGATGTCACCATCAGACTCTTGTTTATAATGCCCCCATGAACCGTCGGGCAAAACAATAGGCATAGAATAAAAGACTCCATTCTCTACATAGTCCATCGTAGGAATGGCTTGCGCATAACTACGCATATTGCCACTGAAATGATGCTGGGCATGCGTATAGTTCAAGTTCAATCCCACATGAATGAAATCTTTCACTTTATGAGTGATATTGGCACGGGCTGTCAGACGTTTGAAATAAGATTCAATGACAACGCCTTCATTATTCAGATATCCCACCGAAAGGTTGGCTTGCGTGGCTTCCGTACCACCCGAAGCGGAGAGATTATAGTTCTGCTGCAAGGCCGTACGCGACATTTCATCCTGCCAATCGATGCTATTCAATTTGCCAATGTACTCTTCGCCAAAAGCCAGATTGGTCATGACCGAGCCGTTACGGCAAGATTCGCGCACTGCCTTGGCAAAGAGATCTGCATCGGCCACGTCTATCTTGTTGTTGTTGAATTGAAGAGAATAGTTGGCAGAGAAATTGACTTGTGCCTTGCCCTTGCTTCCGTTTTTAGTGGTAATCATGATAACACCATTGGCACCGCGCGTTCCATAAATGGCAGTAGCAGAGGCATCTTTCAGGATTTCAATGCTCTCCACATCGTTTGGATTAAGAAAGTCAATGGAAGTACCGACCTGCACTCCATCCACTACATAAAGAGGGTCGGAACTACCGTTTACGGTGGCTACACCACGAATACGGATGTTGAATCCCCCGTCGGGCGAACCGGAGGAACGGATGACGGAAACACCGGCGGCAGCTCCCTGCAGACCTTGTCCCAAGTTCACCGGATTACGTTTCATCATCTCCTCTGCATTTACAGAAGTAACGGAACCGGTCAGGTCGGATTTCTTCATCGTACCGTAACCTACCACCACCACTTCTTCCAATGTTTCGGCATCTTCTTTCAAGATAATCTTCAAGGCATTCATGTTTCCGGTTACTTTAACGGTCCTTGTCAGATAACCGATGTAACTGGCTTTCAGCGTAGAGCCTACGGGACACTGCAAAGAGAAGTTTCCGTCCAAATCGGTAATCATACCGTTCGTCGTACCCTCTACGATGACATTGGCACCGATAATGGGTTCGCCCTTCTCATCTACCACTTGTCCCTTTACGGTGGCTACACTCTGCTGCACGACAGCGACACTTGCAAACGGATATCCGCTTGTTGCAAAGAGAGGTCCGGCGCATGCCAGCGATACTGACATGATGCCCAAATACTTCATCACATTTCTCATAAATACTAAATACTTAGGTTTAACAAAGACCCTGCTTGGAATATACCGGGAATAAGAGTTTTGCCAGTTTGCTGGCACGGCCTTGCCAAGCCGTTGGCAAAGTCTTGCCATTACATTGGCAAAACTTTGCCATTATAGTGGCAAAAAAGGTTTACTCTTTTCCCGGCCTACCGGCAGGAGTGGATTAAATATAGATTTTCAAAGATTAAGTTCAGAAACTCAGGGAAGTGCCTTCAACCTGATTCAGCAACTGCGGTTTCGCCTTTGCGCAATCCACTTTCACTACCTGAATGCGGTTGTCTGTAGGCAGGCATATCAAGCCCTCCGCCTGTTTCTTATCGGCACTATACACTTTCAGGCTCATCTTGCTCCAATCCATCTCAGAGGTGGACTGCGCCAACTTCAGATGAGGAAGCACCGAACCGTCGCGCACCAGCATGATTATCGGCAGGCTGCCTGCTTCAATCCTGTGCCATCCGCCTTCATACACTTTCTCCGTCTGATAGTCTATCCACTTTCCTTCGGGAAGGTAAACGGTGCGGCCGGTTATACCGGATTCGAGCAAGGGGGCAACCAGAATCTGCGAACCGAAGAGATATTCATCGTCCACCTTCCATGCTCCAGGGTCATCAGGGAATTCCACGAACAAAGCTCTCAACATCGGCAAGCCTTTTTCAGTACATTCCTTGGCTTGGGCATAAACATAAGGCATCAGCCGATATTTCATCTCTGCACTTTTGCGGAAAACATCCTGTACACGCTTGCTGTCGTACAACCAGGGCTCTGTCGGAGGTGCACCGTGTGCACGAGTATGAGAAGTCAGAAAACCGAACGGCAACCAACGGCAATACAAATCTTCGGGAGTAGACTTTACAAATCCACCCATATCATGGCTCCAGAAAGAGAAACCTGACAAACCGAAGGACAAACCGGCACGGAGTGTACCCAGCATACCCGTATTCGTCGTAGCAGCATCACCGCCCCAATGCAACGGATAGCGTTGTGAACCGGCCCACGCAGCACGGGCCCACATAATATTTTCATTATGAAGCTTCTTGGTTATCTCGGATACTGCCATGTCGTAGCGCACCGGATAGAGATTGTGCTCATACCAACCACTTTTGCCCGAAGCATAAATACCGTTCAGCGGAGCCGCTTCGCCAAAGTCAACCTTGATGGCACTCACACCGATATTCAGCAGTCCGGCTAACTTGTCCTGATACCACTTTACAGTCTCCGGATTGGAGAAATCGAGCACCACATCCTCATAAGGAAGTTCCCCATTACCATTCTTTACATACATGTCCTTCTTTATCAGTTCAGGGAAATAACGGTTCTTGGGAGTAAAATAGGGCAACTGCCACAAGCAAACATGGAACCCTTGCGACTTCAGGTCCTTCAGCATCTGCTGGGGATTCTGGAAACGGTTTTCAGAAAACTTATAATCGCATTGCCAGTCTACATCAAACCAACCAGTATCAAAATGAATAACATCGCACGGATACTTATTCTTGCGGATATTAGCAGCCACATCATAACCTTCTTTTTCACTGAAATAGGTGATACGGCTCATCCATGTACCAAAAGACCACAATGGAGGCATACCCGGTTTTCCTACCAAATCAGTGTACTCATCCAAGATGTCTTTCGGCTCACCGAAGAATACGAACAAATCCAAGTTTTCGTCGCCCATAAACATTTTGTTCAGCCCGATATAAGTAGCACCGAAATCACAAGTGACAGGTGCGGAAGTATGCATGAACATACCATATCCCCGATTGCTCATAAAGAAAGGAATGGGCTTGTACATCTGGTCTGTTTCCGGACCTTGTGGGTCTGTAACAAACAGATTTACTTTCTGCCCCACTTTGTTCAACCCTGTAGCAGACTCGCCACAGCCAAAAATCATCTCATCTGCAGTCAGAGTAAACACGGGATTGATACGACGAGCATTGTCGCTTCCCCTTTTAATGAAACTGAAAGGGGTATACTTCACTTGCGTAGAATCAGCATCACGCAAAGTAACGGTTTGACTTAATATACGTCCTGTCTTATCTTTCAATACAACCCTCCAAGGATTCTTGTTTATTTGTACAGTTCCATAATTACCGGCATAGACAATGGTATTTTCCGTTTCGGTTACCTTCCAACTTTCATCTTTACCCGGTTCCTTCGCCAGCATAATGGATGTACTTACCTTAGGTTCCACTGGAGTAGTAAGCATACGAATACGTACTGTACGCGGAGTTACAAAGTCAATCTTAAATTTTAAGTTCGGGTCATTCTCATAAGCAGTAAAAGGAAAATCGAGCATTCTCATTTTACGGGGTTGCGCACCGTTGGTATTGAAAGCCTGACGTGGCATTAAATGCCCCCGTTTCCAATTCACCAGTCCTTCACCCGACTTAACGTCGAATGATTCCAGATGGTCTGCAAAGAATAAAGTATTACTTAAATCAAGGAAGTCCGTACTCATATCCAAAGCCTGATTCATCAAATACGAAGTACCATCATTGACATGCGGCTGTGCCAATGAACTACTGCAAGTGCACACAAGCATCGCCACCGTTAAAATTTTCTTTATCATAATATTAGAATTAAGTGATTTTGCTGCCAAATATATTCCTTTCCAAAGCGAAACATAGGTTATAAAAATGTCTTTTAATACCCAATTTTGTTTCACAATGCACATTTCGGCACCTTTGGAAACAAACAATACATTATTTTTCAACAAACAAATGACATAATCCTCAATATATACACAAAAATAGTCTTGCCTAATCAGAATATTATTTTTAATTTTGAATTATGATATTGTTAACCTTCCTAATTTAAAATTAAGAAATACATGAAGCGCCTATTCACAACCGCCATTTATATCTTGTGTGTTATACTCACCACTTCAGGAAATACGAACGAGAAAACACTAACCATGATGTTTAAACAACTTTCCATATCAGAAGGACTCTCCAACAATAGTGTCCGAAGCATCTTCAGGGACAGTAGAGGCTTTTTGTGGATAGGAACTGAATCAGGGCTCAACAAATACGACGGTTACTCATTCCATCAATATTATCAAAGTAATTCAGGACTATCCGATGATGCCATCTTTGAAGTTTTTGAAGGGCCGCAAGGCAACATATGGATTAAAACAGCCAACGAATACAGCATTTATGACTATAAAACAGGGAAAATCAGCAACGATTACAAGTCCGTACTTGAAAAGAAACATATACCAAGCAAAAACATTCAAAGAATAGGCATGACTCCCAGAAATGAATTCTGGGCCTACAACCGTAGCAAGCTCTATTTACAAAATGAAGACAAGAACCCCATCAAGGTTTTTCCCCTACAAACTGAAAAAATCTCAAACATATCTATTGCAGTACAGTCCATCTATATAATGTACTCCGACGGCGCATTATACAGTATAGACAAGCAGACCTCTGAAACCAAAGAAATCGCCATCCCTACAACATTCATACCTTTATTGAAAAACCACGAGCCTCATATTTATACCGACCGGAACGAGAATATATGGTTATATACATACCAGAACAGCCTGCTATTGCACAAAAACAGCTTCACCCGGCAATGGGAAGAAATAAAGTTAAACAATGGCCAGGACATGCAATATAACCGGATACAACGCATCCTGGACATAGGCAATGGAAACGTATGGATACTTACCAGCCACAAGGGCCTATTCATATACAATACCTTGAACAAATCAATTACCAACCTGACCCATACCCCTCTAAAGCAGCATACCATTGCCAGTAACAACCTTAGTACAATCTATCAAGACAAAGATGGAATTGTATATATAGGCAACTTTAAACACGGCATATCCTATTACAGTCCGATGTCTCAAATCATACTGTGCAACAAGTCTCCAGAGTACAATGACATCCTGACCTTCTGTAAAGACACCGATCAGGAATTTATATATTACGGTACGGATGGTACAGGTTTAATCCGCCAATCATTGGCAAGTGACTTATATGAAAAAATACCAACCCCTGCCAATATTGTGGTTGATTTATCCATAGACTCCAAAGACCGTTTGTGGATCGGAACTTATCAGAAAGGACTCTTGTGCTACTCAAAAGGGAAAATCAAACAGTATACAGTAAGCAACAGCCACTTGCTCGAAAACAACGTATATACAGTAAAAGTCGACAAATATGGTTATATATGGATAGGGACAATGAGAGGTTACGTTCAAAGGCTGAACCCCGAAACCGAAGAGTTCGACACAGTTCTGTATCGCCCCGGAGAGTTTTTCATCCGAGATATGTACTATGACAGCGACAAATATCTTTATGTAGCTTCCAACGGAGGATTGATCATCATTGATACAGAAAACCAAACCTATAGCCTTTTCGATGAAGACAACCACTTCAGCGAAAAGAATATCCTTACTGTCTACAAAGACAGCCGCAACCTTCTTTGGATAGGCCATTCACATGGAATAAGTGTCTGGGACCAGAAGAACGATTCCATCCTTTTTCTTGACCAGAAGAGTGGGCTTACCACCAACTTCGTCAAAGCTATTATAGAAGACAACAACAAACAAATGTGGATCGGTACGGGAAACGGTATTTCACGAGTCCAAATAGTAAATGGAAAATATTACATTGTGAATTATACCATAAAAGACGGATTAATATGCAATGACACCAATATACATGCTATACTCAAGTTGGACAATGGCAATATCTTAATAGGTACCCCCAAAGGATATCAGACAATCATTCCCCAAGAAATTTTAGCAATAGACTACCACGCAAACATCTACCTGACAGGGATTGAACTCAAATCAGGAATATACCATCCCAACTTATCGAATGAAAGTTCACTTGAATGCACACAGACCCTTTCTTTTACTGAAAAAGAAAATTCATTCATTTTATCTTTCTCTGCACTTGACTTTGCAGAAACAGACAAAATAAAATATGCCTATAAAATTAACCAAAGAAACTTTGACTGGGTGTACGCAGACAACAATAAGGTCAATCTGTCTATGCTGCCTGCCGGAGACTATACATTATCTGTAAAAGCATGCAACTCACAAGGCATTTGGAGTCCAAACATCAAAGAATTGAAAATCAATATCCTTCCTCCCCTATGGCGCACTTGGTGGGCATACACAATTTATACATGTATCGCCATGTGCCTAATCTTACTGGTTATTCGAAGCCTGCGCATGCGTCACAAACAAAAATTGATTCTACAAACTGTTGAAATAGAAAATGAAAAACAACAAAAAATCAATGACATGAAACTACAGTTCTTCGCCAATATAAGTCATGAACTACGCACCCCTTTATCACTGATTATTAATCCGCTTGAAGAATTTCTCGAAAACCATCCCGAACACCGAAAAGGCATACTTGACATGGTAAAGCAGAACGCCAACTACTTGCTGGAACTCATCAACCAGTTGTTGGACTTCAGAAAACTGGATGCCAAAGCCGAGAGCCTGAAATGCAAACATGACAATATCCTCATCATTCTAAGCGAAATATTCTACTCTTTTGACCCGATAGCACAAAAAAGGAGCATAAACTATACTCTCACTTGCCCGCAACACTCTGTTTTTATGGATTTTGATTATGACAAAATGCGCAAAATCTGTACAAATATACTAACCAACGCTTTTAAGTTCACTCCTAACAAAGGAAGTATCTCAATGAATATTGAGGTGAAAGAATCAAATCTGGAACTGACATTCGCAGATACCGGCTGCGGCATCGAAGACGAAAACAAGGAGAAAATATTCCAGCGATTTTATCAGTCAAGCAAAAATCCGGCAAATAGCGGAGGCAGCGGCATTGGGTTACATATTGCCTCCGAATATATAAAAATGCATCATGGCAAAATCAGTGTCAAAGACAATCATCCTTGCGGATCTATCTTTTTAATTACATTCCCGTTACACCAAAACAGTGAAGTAATCGAAGAAGATGATACAATCAAAATGCAATCGGCAGAAGAAGAATCTCGCCAATCCACTATTCTGCTTGTAGATGACAACTACGACTTTCTCAAGTTTCTCTCTGAAAGTCTTTCCAAACAATATCATATACTGAAAGCCAGCAATGGAAAACAAGCCTTATCCATCTTAAAAAAAGAAGATGCAGATTTAATAATCAGCGATGTCATGATGCCGGAAATGGATGGGCTGGAACTGTGTTCAAACATTAAAAAAGACATACGTTATTCTCATATTCCCATAATACTTTTAACAGCCAAAGCAAGCGAAGAGCACCAATTGGAAGGACTCGAAACCGGTGCCGACGATTATATTACCAAACCATTCAACATGGAAGTGCTAAAACTCCGCATCTGCAAAATGATTGAAATGAATATAAAACGGCAAGAAATCTTCAATCAGGAGATAAAGATCGAACCCAGCCGCATCACCATTACCCCCCTTGACCAGCAATTGATAGAAAAAGCCATCGCCATTGTAGAAGACAATATAAATGAAACGGAATTTTCCGTCGAGGAACTTGCCAGCAGCCTGAACATATCACGCAGCTACTTCTACAAGAAGATGATTAAGATAACGGGAAAGAAACCCATCGAATTCATCAAGACCATCCGCATGAAACGGGCACAACAACTCCTGACAGAAAGCCAGATGCAAATCTCAGAGATTGCCTACATATTGGGCTATAACTCACCCAAAGTGTTCTCCAAACATTTTAAAGATGAGTTCAACATCAGCCCTTCCGAATTCATAAGGCAACATAGCAGAAAAATACAAACCAACGAAGAAGAAGAAGATGGACAGTATCCGGAACAAGATGCTGAAGAGACACCGGAAGAATAGGTTTTACTCCGGTTTATGCTTGCAGAAACAGTTATTGCCAACAAATAATAAACGGGAAACATTATCCTCCCTTATCAGACACAAAAGAGAGAGCCGTTTCACGAAAAGAATCAGCATCTTTGCCAAATAATAACCTTTTCAAAATCAACAAGCATGAAACAAATCTCCAATTACAAGGCATGGGCTTTTTGTATCGCCATGCTACTTACCACAACGTGGCTGTCAGCACAAACAGACACATCCATCCCCAAGCTTATACAGAAAAACGGACGTTACACACTCTTGGTGGACAACAAACCTTTCTTTGTTCTGGGAGGACAATGCGGAAACTCATCCAACTGGGCCTACATGCTGCCCAATGTATGGAATGTGATGAAAGAAATGCATGCCAACACATTAGAAATACCGGTATATTGGGAACAACTGGAACCTCAAGAAGGCAAGTTCGACTTCTCACAAGTGCAGTCAGTATTAAATCAGGCACGGCAAAACAATATGAGACTTATCTTCCTCTGGTTTGCCACCTGGAAGAACGGAAGCAATCACTACATGCCCGAATGGATGAAAACAGATTCTAAGAAGTATCCCAATGTTGTCGGCAAAAATGGTCAAGAAGTAGACTCTCCCAGTCCGCATTGTGAAGAAGCGATGAAAGCGGATGCCAAAGCTTTCGCCAGATTCATGGGTTATCTGAAGGAAGCAGATACACAACATACGGTCATCATGGTACAAGTGGAGAATGAACCGGGGACATGGGGCAGCGTAAGAGACTATTCGAAGAAAGCCCAAAAACTATTCGAAGGCTCCATTCCCCAAGAAATTCTGACACCCACTGTTTGTAAAGAACTGAATGTACCGAAAAATGCAAAAGGGAGCTGGAAGGAAGTCTTTGGCGAACGGGCAGACGAATATTTCCATGCATGGCACGTAGCCCGTTATATCAATTATGTGGCCAAAGCAGGAAAAGAAATTTATCCGCTTCCCCTATACATCAATGTTGCCTTAAGAGATCCTCTGACGAATCCCACAGCAGACCACTATGAAAGCGGCGGTGCAACGGACAATGTCATATCCATCTGGAAAGCCGCAGCCCCTGACATCGACTTCGTCGCTCCGGACATCTACCTCCGTGATGACAAGGCGGTCCTGAAAGTGCTCGAACTATATGCCCGCCCCGATAACGCATTAATGGTTCCCGAAACCATCGGAAGCCCGAGATTCCTTTATCATACCATCGCAAAAGGAATCGGCTTTTCCCCATTCGGCGTAGACCAACGGAGGAACTTTTCTCCAGACATGCAAAGGCAATCCCCCTTATCCGCTGAATATGAAATACTAAAACCGATGGCACACTTGCTGGCTGAATGGAGTGCAGAAGACAGGATACACCCTGTCATAGAGCCTTCCGACCATTCAGAACAGTACGTCAGCTTAGGCAGTTGGAAAGCCATCATCAAATTCGGCAACACCCGTGGAGGGCAAACCGCTGCCGCCGAAAAGCGTCCGGCCAACGGAAAGGCCATGATTATCCAACTTGGCGAAAACGAATTCATCGGTATCGGTACTAATTGCCGGTTCACTTTCGAACCAATAGGGAAAAAACAAGGAAAAGCCTGGCAGTACCTGAAAGTACAAGAAGGATTCTATGACGAGAACGGTGATTTCAAAATGCTCCGTATCCTCAACGGTGACCAGACAGACTGGGGAGGACCGCAAGTAGGTGATGCCCCCAGTATCCTCCATTTTACATTGACAACAAGATAACAATAAAAACATCATACCATGAAACACTCAACATTATCATTAACCCGTTGGCGGAATTAAAGAGAGCGTAATCTGAACTCTGTCTCTAAACAATTAT
>ERZ780185.217-NODE-217-length-41026-cov-2.394523_pt1 | contig 41026 bp, 37 predicted proteins | sample MGYA00511365_ERZ780185 | MGnify/ENA primary metagenome ERZ780185 (study PRJEB29588, sample SAMEA2151606) | human gut metagenome | biome: human gut; feature: human-associated habitat; material: faeces | place: Denmark | collected 2008/2010 ...
TCCATTTTTAAGGTTCGACACAATTTGTTTTGTCCATTTTACAGGGTATAGTTTATAAGACATATAAGAGCTTTACACGATTTGCCCTCAAGGGTGCTAAAAATTACACGCTTTACACGATTTGCCTTAAATCTTGAGAAAATTTTTAGAAAAGAATGAATTGAGTATGCCAATAAATTGATTTTTTAGCAAAAAAATGATAAGATATGATATATAACGACATGAGGTGTTAAATATGAATGATTATACAATACTAATACCTGAATTAAGAGCAGCCATGAACGTTTCACAAGAGGATTTTGCGAAGATCTTAGGCGTCGCTGTTGTTTCGGTATCAAGATGGGAAAACGGCCATTCGAAACCAACTAAATTAATCAAGGTTAAATTACAAAAATTATTTAATAGATACGATATCAAAGTGGAGGTTAAATAACATGACAGATAAAGAATTAAAACAATTAAAAGATAACTTATGGCACTCTGCTGATATTTTAAGAAGCGGAGCCCATATAGCTGCAAATAAATACGGCCAACCAATATTGGGATTAATCTTTTTAAGGTATGCTGATATTTTATTCAAGCAACATAAAACTGAAATTGATAAAGAGTATGAAGCAAAAAAGGGCGGAAGAGCAGAACGTTCATACAAACAAATTTGCATTGAAAAATGTGGTTTCTATCTTCCAGAGTGCGCATACTTCGATTTCATAAACGATGCGCCTGACAACGCTGAAAAGGCAACTCTTGTAAAGAAAGCTATGCAAGCAATAGAAGATGAAAATCCAAGGCTTCAATGAGTTTTGCCTAAAGAAGTGTATGGCCAATTGGTTCCTTAAGAAGAACCAGAATTACTTTCTCGTGTAGTAAGAATTTTTAAAGACATACCTGAAACAATCGATGTTGATTTATTTGGCGAAATCTATGAATTCTTCTTAGGCGAATTTGCTATTCAAGAAGGTAAGGATGGTGGAACATTCTATACTCCTTCAACAGTTGTTAGATATATGGTTGAGGTTATAAAACCAGAGGCCGGAGAAAAAATGTTCTTAGATCCTGCTTGCGGTTCCGGTGGTATGTTTGTTCAAGCAGCAAGATATATGCACAGGCACAATCAAAATGCAGATAGAATGCAATTTAGATGTTATGGCGTTGAAAAAGAACCTGATACAGTTAAATTGGCAAAAATGAATCTCCTTTTAAACAATGTTAGAGGCGAAATCACTGAGGCAAACTCTTTCTATTCAAATCCATATGATGCAGTTGGAAAATTTGACTATGTCATGGCGAATCCTCCATTTAATGTTGATGAAGTTTTGTATGAAAGAGTTAAAGATGATGATAGATTCAAAGCTTATGGAATGACAAAAGGAACTAAGGGAAAAGGTAAGGATGCAAAGGAGACAGTATCTAACGCAAATTACCTTTGGATTAGTTATTTTGCAACCGCATTAAATGAAAAAGGTAAAGCGGCTTTAGTTATGGCTAATAGTGCATCTGATGCCGGTAGCAATGATGTAGAAATAAGAAAGAATATGATTAAGGCAGGAATTATCAAGCAAATGGTGACGTTGCCTTCAAACATGTTCACATCGGTTACTCTTCCAGCAACCTTGTGGTTCTTCGATAAACAAAAACCTGAAAATCAAAAAGGTGAAGTTTTGTTTATTGATGCTAGAAATGTATTTACCCAAATTGATAGAGCACATAGAAAATTCAGCGATGAGCAAATTAAAGATTTGAGTATTATCACAAGATTGTATGACGGTGATACACGTGCGTTTGATGATTTACTTGAAGAGTATAAATCAAAGGCAGTAGGTGAAGAAAAACAATATTATGAGTCACATATTAATTGGTTACTTGAAAGATTCCCTGAGCATAAATATAGAGATGTAATAGGACTTTGTAAGGTAGCGGTGATTGGCGAAGTTCTAGACGAAGACGGAAATATTAAAGAAATAATTGAAGATTCTATAGCCGACCAAGATTGGTCTCTAAATGCTGGACGCTATGTTGGTGTTGTTATTGAAGATGATGGAATGACAGAAGAAGAGTTTAAAGACCATATGAAAGAATTAAATAAGGAGTTCCAAAAATTAAGTAATGATGCAAAAGAATTAGAGAACGCTATTGCTAAGAATTTGAAGGAATTATTTGGTGATTAGTATGGAATTCAGAGGATGTACTTTTAAAGAGATTACCGATAATTTTGACAATTTAAGAAAGCCTTTATCGTCATTAGAACGAGAAGAGTTTAAAGGAATATATCCATATTATGGTGCTCAAGGAATTATCGATTTTGTCAAAGAATATAGATGCGATGGGGAATATTTGTTGATTGCTGAAGATGGAGAAAATTTAAACTCTAGAAATCAACCAATAGCGCAAATTGCAAATGGCAAATTCTGGGTTAATAATCATGCCCATGTAATTAAAACAAACGAAAAAGCCGATTTAAAGTATTTATGTTACGCTTTGAATGATTTAGATATCAGAGGTTATGTTACGGGTTCGGCGCAACCTAAATTAAGTCAAAAAAATTTAAATAGAATCAAATTCTTATTTCCAAATATAGAAAATCAAAAAATCATTTCAAAGATTCTTTATAATTATGATTTACTTATCGATACTAATAATAAAAGAATTGCTACATTGGAACAAATTAGCTTCGAAATTTTTAAGGAATGGTTTACAAAGTATAGATACCCTAGTGTTAAGGAGGGAGAATTTGTTTTACAAACTTCAAAGGGATGGGTTCTTGGAGAAGACAAAAAAGAACAAATGATACCAAAGGGCTGGAAATTTGGTGAACTAGGTGTTATAGATGAGTTTAAGAGAGGAAAAAACATTACTTCATCTGAAATGGTCGAAGGAATTGTTCCAGTTATAGCTGCTGGCATTGAACCATCGGGATATCACAATCAAGCAAATGTAAAAGGGTGTAGTTTAACCATTAGTGCAAGTGGTGCTAACGCAGGGTATCTCGCTTATCATCTAGAAGATATTTGGGCAGCTGACTGCTCTTATTACAAAAATGATAAAAACATATGGTTTGTGTATAATGCGCTAAAATTTTTACAACCGGTAATTAGCAATATGCAGGTTGGTAGTGCGCAACCGCATGTGTATGCAAAAAATATAAATAGAATATCAACAATTATTCCAACGAATGATTTGATAGAAATGTATTGTGATAAGGTTGAACCGCTTTACAAAGAAATAAAATTACTTAAAGAAAAAAATATATTACTAGAGAAACAAAGAGATTCATTGTTACCGCGTTTAATGAGCGGAAAATTATCCGTGGAGGGAAAGAAGGTAATCTAATATGCCTAAAGCTTTTATATCAGAAGATGATATTGAACAAAGCATTCTTAAAAAAATCGACGATGAAAAATTAGGTTATAACATCCTCAAATTAGATGCTTCTCCAGATAAGATGGATGTTTTGCCTGATGGTACTGGAAGAAGCGATAAGAAAGAATGTGTTTTGCCTCTTGTTCTTTGGGAATCTTTAAAAAGAATTAATCCAAATATCAAAGAATCTTTTCTTAAAGAAGTTTATAATTCATTAATTGCAGATTATACAGACACAGATATCATTCAATCTAACTATGACCTCTATAAAAAAGTGCGTGATGGAGTAAAAGTTACTTTCACAAATGAAAAAGGAGTGGAAGACTTTACGTTTGTAAAGTTGGTTGACTTTGATAATCCTGAAAATAACGATTTTACGGCAGTCTCACAAATGTGGATTAAAGGCAGATTCAAATGGAGAAGACCTGATATTTTGATTTTTATCAATGGTATGCCATTTGTCTTTATCGAACTTAAAAACTCTACTAGTAAAGTAGAGGAAGGATATTCTGATAATTTAACTAATTATAAAAGGGATATTCCTAACTTATTTGCGTTAAACCAAATCTGTGTATTATCTAACGGGCTTGAGACAAGAATCGGTTCATTTAGTTCGCCCTATGATTTCTTCTTTGAATGGCTAAAAGTTGATAGCGAAGACGAAAGACCTGATAGGAAGAAAATCTATGAGGACGGAACGTCTGTTTACTACTTTGTTAAAGGCTTGCTTAGAAAAGATAGACTTATCGATTATATTGAGAACTTCATTATGTTCGATAACGGAAAGAGATTAGCGAAAATTATCGCTAAGAACCATCAATATATCGGAGTCAATAATTTGATGGAATCTTTAAATAATAGAAAAGAACTAAAAGGAAAACTGGGCGTATTCTGGCACACTCAAGGTTCAGGAAAATCTTATTCAATGGTTTTCTTTGCCAGAAAAGTAACTAGGAAGGTGCCTGGCAACTTCTCATTTTTAGTTATCACAGATAGAGATGATCTGGATACACAAATCCATAAAACGTTTATTAGGTGTGAGGTTGTTGGAAGCAAGGATGAATGCAAACCAGCTAACAGTACAAAGTTAAGAGAGTACTTAGCGTCGAATAAGCCTTATGTTTTTACATTGATTCACAAGTTTAGACTCGACAAAAAGAAGAATGAAAAAGTCTATCCAATGCTAACTGAAAGGGATGACATTATTGTCCTTGTTGATGAGGCACACAGAACTGAGTATGCGGATTTAGCTGAAAACATGAGAAATGCTCTTCCTAAAGCTAATTTTGTCGCATTTACTGGAACACCTTTATTAGGAACGAAGAGAAAGACAAATCAATGGTTTGGTGACTACGTTTCTATTTATGACTTTAAACAATCTATAGATGATGGAGCCACTGTTCCTCTTTATTACTCTCGTAGAGTTCCTGAGGTAGGGCTTACTAATAACTTTTTGGATGATGATGTTGTAAGCATAATCGAGCAAAACGATCTTAACGAAAAAGAAGCTACTCTAGTAGAAGATTCTCATTCTAGGATTCTGGAAGTAATCAAAAGAGAAGACAGACTTAAGAAAATTGCGAAAGATATAGCGCATCATTTCCCTAGACGTGGCTATCTTGGTAAAGGCATGGTTGTTTGTGTTGACAAATACACCGCAGTCAAAATGTATGATTTAGTTCAGCATTATTGGAATGAAGAAAAACTTCAATTAATAATTGATAGAAATAACGCCAAGACTGAAGAAGAAAGAAAGATGCTAACAAGGGCATTTGACTATATGAATAAAGTTAAAATGGCTGTCGTTATTTCGGAAAATGGCGATGACGATAAGTTTACCTCACGTGGTCTTGATATCGAGAAGCATAGAGCAGAAATGCAAAGAGTCGATGAAAATGGGTATGATATTGAAGATAGATTCAAAGATCCAGATAATCCATTTTCTTTAGTATTTGTCTGCGCTATGTGGCTTACTGGTTTTGACGTTCAAAATCTTTCAACTGTATATTTGGACAAGCCAATGAAATCTCATACATTGATGCAAGCCATCGCTAGAGCAAATAGAGTATATTCTGGAAAAGAGTGCGGCTTGATTATTGATTATATCAACATTTTCTCATACATGAAAAAAGCACTTGGCGATTATGCTACAGGTGATGGTGGTTATGATCTTCCAGTAAAGAACATGGAAGAACTAATGACTTACTTGGACGCTACAATAGTAGAAGGTGATAACTTATTAAGAGAACAAGGGTATTTGCTCGATGAACTAATCGAGGAACAAGACACCGAAGCTAGATTAGAAAAGTTGAGAGAAATATATAATGCACTTGTTTTAAATAAAGAAGTCAGCAACAAATTCAAAGTAATCACAAACTTGATGAACAATATTTATGAGGCATCAAAGCCTGAAATATTTGATTATCACTGGACAAACGAATTACACGCTCCGCTTGTATATTTGAATGGACTATTTACTAATTCTATAAATGATAAAAAGGTAGAAAAGGCAAGAAGAATGTTGTCAAAGATTCTTGATTCTTCTGTTGTATCAAAAGACAGTGAGGAAGAGGAAACTGATTTGATCATCAATGGCGAAAAAGTTATCGATCTATCAAAAATTGATTTTGATAATTTAAAGCAAGAATTTAGGCAAGTTAAATACAAAGAAATCCAAATTAATGATATTAAAGCATATATAGAAAAACTTCTTGAGCAAATGATGAATAGAAATAAGACAAGAAGAAAATTTGCTGAACGCTATCAAAGCATTATTGACAACTATAATAGTGGTACTAACGACGCTGAGTACTATTTTGAGCAATTAGAAAAGTTACTTGAAGAATTGCAAGAAGAACAAAATAGGCATGTTGTTGAAGGTTTATCCGAGGATGAACTCGAAATCTATGATTTACTTCTTGTAAAGGGAAGAAATCTTAACAAAGAAGAAGTTAAAAAAGTAAAACTTGCTGCTAAGAATTTATATAAGAAGTTATTGGATAATAGGGATTCTCTTTTGGTCGTAGATTGGTTTAAAGATGAAAATACGACATTGAAACTTAAGAATGCCATAGAAGATTCGTTGGATCAGGATTTACCTGCTTGTTATGATAAAGAATTATTCCAATCGAAAACAAATCTTTTGATGTCGGTATTTATTGATAAAGCAGTTCAAGGCATGCGAGTTGTTGCTTAGAGAGGATTAAATATGGAAGAAAAAAAGATTAGTTAGACGTAGAGGTGGCTTTTCAGATAGAAACAACATCAATCCAATTAGTAAAGAAATGCAATTTTTGGAGTTTGATGAAAAGACAAGAATAAAACTTAAAAATCTATCTTTAAAAATTATTGATGTTTATATGAGTTATTTTGGATATAGCGAAGGAAGGGAAAGAATTTCATCCTTATTTGCAGATGGATTGTTTTGCCTTGCAACTAGAGGGGATGAAAGAGAATACTCACGCGTTGACAAATTATTAAATAAGGTCTTTGATGAAGGACAATATGATGAAATATTAGATACAATAGAATTTATTACATTGAATATAAAAATTAAGGATCCTAAAGATAATAGTTATATGTCTCCTTATATTCAATACATTGATCTATCATCTGAATTTAATAACTTATTTGAAGAAGAGTATGTAGGGTATAGATTTGTTAATAATTACGTGGTAAGAATAACAAACAACGAGGAAATTGCCTCTATTGTTGAGTCATCATCAACAATTCATCAAAAGGTAAATGAACATATAGATAAAGCAATCTCATTGCTAAGCGAATCTGAGAATAAAGATTATAAAAATTCTATTAAAGAAAGCATAACTGCAGTTGAAACATTATGTTCAATAATCTCTGGAGATAATAATGGAACATTAGGTGCGGTAATCAATAAAATAGCAAAAGAGAGAAATGTCCATCCATGTTTAAAAGATGCTATTTCTAAACTTTATGGTTTTGCTTCTGATGAACCTGGAATAAGACATGGAAGTAATAAGGAAGGTAATGATATTACGTTTGAAGAAGCCAAGTTTGTTCTTGTGACATGCTCAGCGATTATAAATTATTTAATCGGAATATCGGCCAAAAATAACAAATAACGAAAGGAGAGTGAATGCTGATTGATAACAATATCCCTAGAGTATTATTCAAATATAAATCCTTTGATAAATATACTGCAGATATTCTAAGGAATTCTGAGGCATTCTTTTGTCCTGCATCGAAACTGGATGATCAATTTGAATCAGCAATATCTATTTCAAAGAGAATTCTAAATAATGACCTTGACGGTTATATGAGAGATTTGATGCCTTTCATCCTTGAGAAGATTGTTCCATCTTCAAGTGAAGTGTTAAAGAACACCGATATTGCAGCGTATTTTAATAACGGAAAGCTAAATGTTCCAAAATTTAAAAGTTTAGTTCTGAAGCACGATTCAAGTATAAGTCATTCTCAACTTGATATGCTTGTCAATTTCATCAATAAACTTCAAAACATTCAGAGTAACAAAAAACTTTGCAAAGCATTGAAAAAGCTAATGGATATAAAAAATGAAATAGGCGTATTTTCCATGACGACAAGACCTAACAACCAACCTATGTGGGCTTGGTATGCAAAAGGATACGATGGTTACGTCATCGAATACAATATTGAGCAATATTTAAACGAACATGATGAAATGGCCAAGGATTTGAAATATGTTAATTATTCCGATAAAAGAGAGAATAATCCTATGCATATTATCCTAAATGCATTTTATGAAGCTCTGTATAAATCTTTAGGTATACCACATAAGAAATATGATGCCGAAAAAGATATCCAATCTATTGTTAATACAAAGTCTAGAGATTGGAACTTCCAGGATGAATGGAGATTGTTTGGTAAGCCTGAAACTAAAACCATTATCCCAATAAATGCTATCTATATTGGAGTTAATTCAAGTGAAGCTAATAGAGATTTCATTATAAAAATCGCAAAAGAAAAAGGTTACAAGGTCTATCAACAATTAAATGATTGTGAATCCACCGACGTCGAATTTGAGAAGTTAATGTAGACTTTGATAGTTTCAATAGAGGTGATTTTGCATGAATGATAAAATGAAAATAATAGATTTTAATGAATGTGAAACCTGGAGGATGAAAGAAAAAGGGTTGGGAGGAATTAGAGGCTTCGTAAAGACAAAAGAAAATGAAGTATACGTTGTCAAACCAGAATCCTTGAACAAAACTCTTAATGAAATAATGGCACAGATAATTTTGAATTCCTTAGGATTAAGCTCGATCGAATATGCTTTTGTCTTAATCAACGGAAAGCATTATGGAGCATTAAGATATATAGAAGGTTTAACTCGATTAGGAAAGAAAAATTATAAGCTTCTATCAAAAGAACAAAAAATCGAATTCCTCAAGCATCTGTTCCTAAATACATTTTTCGATAATGAGGATATCGGTGGAGAGATTTATCTAACTCAAGATGGAAAGGTGCTGTCGCTTGACTATGGCGATGCTGGGGTAAAACTCCCCTTATTTAACATCGATAAGAAAAGTGATTATGAAAAGAGTATTATAATGTCTGGGTTCCATAATAGGCCAGAACTGGAGACTAGCCTGGTCTATATTAGTTCTTTTGTAAAAGCTGCTAGTAAATACTACTTCGATGAATCAATACGTATTGGCGATTTAAATCAAGTCGTAACTGATGTTATTGATGGACTGATAAATTCTGATCATTCTGAATACGAGGTTTTCTTGAAGGAATTGCTGACTCTTCATGGCGAACTTCTCGCTTTTATCTATCAGGAACACTTTAATGGGCTGATAGAAACTGCCGAGGAACTAAAACCTATGCTGAATACAATATTTAATGATATGCCTGCTTGAGAAAGTGGGCATTTTCTTTATGTTAAAATTAAATTTTAAGGAGGTGACGAAGATGTAATCAAAGGTATCAACGCATAACTAACAAACGAAAATAGGAGGTGGAAAAACAAATGTTAGGATTGCAACAATTCAGGAAGCTCCAGGAATACAAGGAGCTAGGGCTATCGAGGCTAAAGGTCTCAGAGAAGCTCAACCTTTCCTACAAGACAGTATGCAATTGGTGGGACAGGGACGAGGAGTTCTTCGAAAGGTTCCAGAAGGAACATGAGTTCGTGCTCGACAACTACAGGCAGTACATAATAGAGATACTGAAGATATGCCCTCAGATAAACAACACTGTACTTCTGAGAAGAATCAAGGACGATTTCAGCGACTTCGACATACCTGCGGCGACGTTCTTCAGGTACGTCAAGAAGGTTAGGGACCAGACCGGCTTACTCAAACCAGCGAGGAAATTCGCCGTCAGGGAGGTGACCGAGCCAGGATACGAAGGCCAGGTTGACTTCGGGCAGTACGTGATGAAGACGATGTACGGGAGGAACATAAGGATATATTTCTTCTCGATGGTGCTCTCATACAGCAGGATGAAGTTCGCGTATTTCTCGGCTGAGCCATTCGACGCGAAGAAGACCATAGAAGGGCACGTCTACGCTTTCAGGTACTTCGGAGGAAGGCCGCAGATGATAGTCTACGACCAGGACAAGACGATGGTGGTATCCGAGAATCTCGGCGATGTCATCTTCGTGAAGGAATTCGAGGATTTCATAAGGGAGACAGGTTTCAGCATATACCTCTGCAGAGGATACGACCCATCCACGAAAGGCAAGGTTGAAAAGACTGTGGACTTCGTGAAGCACCAGTTCCTGGACGGAAGGATCTACTACGGCATAGACAGGCTCAACTGCGAGTTCATGGACTGGCTCGACAGGGAAGGCAACGGACTCATTAATGACATAACCAAGAAGGTGCCGAGGGACATGTTCAAGAAGGAATACCCTAAGCTCATCAAGTATTACGAGAAGAGGAACGACGAGTCTGTGGTGCATACCGTTTACCGTGACACGATCGAGTACAGGGAAAACCTATACAAGCTCCCATTGGGAAACATCAACGATGGGGACAGGATCAGAATCGAAAGATACGATGACCAATTGCTGTTCTACCACGCTACAACGAACGAACTAGTTTGCAAGCATAAGCTGGTAAGCGGCAAAGGTAACATCGTGACGCTGCCGAAAGCCGAGAAGGAAGAGCTGTCGATAGAGGAGCTGCTCCATAAGGACTTCGCGGAATACGACGATGCGATAAAGTTTCTCAAAAGGATGAGGGAGCAGAAGAGCAGATACGTCTACCCTCAGTGCAGGAAGCTCGAGAGGATGCGAAGGTACTACAAGGACAAGAAGATAGTGGAAGGCATGAGATACTGCCTAAGCGTGGACACGTGCACGGTGTTCGAGCTAAGCTCATGGCTAGTGATGGACATGGGAATAGAGATAGCGAAGCCCTACCTGAACCAGCATACGATCAGGCATTACAAAGACAGGGCTTCAGAGATAGAAAAGGAGTTGAAGGAAAATGGCAGAGGCTAAGGACATACAGCAGCTGGCTAAGGTGCTGAACCTACAGAATATCGCCAGCGGCGAAATTGATTTGAATGACGAGAAACTTTCGAATAAGGATTACCTATATAGCATCCTTATGCAGGAAGTGAACATAAGGAACGCCAATAAGGCGAAGGACCTGAAGAAGCAGGCAAAGCTTCCGGACAAGGCGTTCGACAAGACAAGGATCACGGAGGGACTCAAGTGGCAGCTCGATAAGCTGAGCGCATTCGATTTCTCGCAAAACAGACAGAACATATTCATAGTCGGGGACTGCTCCACAGGGAAGACATCGCTCGCATCCAAGATAGGGAATGATGCGATAGAGAAAGGCGCAAGGGTCATCTACAAAAAGTTCGATGATCTCTTGATAGAGCAGAAACTCAAGAAGAAGGCCTGGAACCACATATTGAACGCCGACCTGATCATAGTGGACGACATGTTCTACATGACGCCTACCCAAGAGGAGCTTGAGCAGGCATACAGGATAATGATGTTCCTTCAGGAGACAAGAAGCTTAGTTCTTATAACTAACAGGGCACTGTCCTCTTGGAAGGATATGAAGGTGGACTCGCATCTGGTCGAGACATTGCAGAAAAGACTGATGCAGGGAGCACAATTGATATCGCTTGCCTAATCTGATGATACTAGATTCATCAGTTGGCTCAAAAAGCAATCGTCTGCCTGATTGAACCAAGCGATGAGGCTAATATCCCGTTTGGATGAAGATTTTCCGCGAAACGAGTTGAAACAGATTATTCTCACCGAATTACCAATAAGTTAGCAATGGGTGAGAATAAAACAATACATGGGGGAGGGGGAGGTCAAATCTCCACACCTATTTGACCCCATACCGAGCCTGGGGTTTCGTGTGCAAAAATTGGAGTTCAAACGGTGAGATGGAGGAGGTTGAGCTATTGGTAGAGAACCTAATCCACGACAATGCCAGAAGGAACCAAGACCAAGAAGAGTACGAAAGACACTATCAAGAGTTGGTAAGCCAATTCAATGCAGCTAAAGCTAAAATGGAATCCTTGCTAGAGGAAAAGCAATCTAAGCTAGACAGAATTGAAATACTCAATGCTTTCATAGCTTCCTTAGAAGATAAAGAAACAATCATAGATGAATTCTCAACCGATCTATGGAACTTGATGATACAGGAGGCACTAGTCAATGAAGATGGAACAATTAAGTTTGTATTCAAGAATGGGACAGAAATAGCAAAATAAGAATAAAATTAGCCCTTAAACACTAAATAAAGGGCTTTTTATTTATCTAAAACAGTCTAAAATAGTCTAAATCTGAATATTGTATTCATTTTTTTACTCTTTTTGATATGTTTTAAATGCCGAATTATTGACCAAATTAGAAAAATGTAATATAATAGTGTAAAAGACAAATCCTTGAGGTGATATATATGACAACAAAATTATTTGAAAGATTAGTTACAAAGTTTTCGATTAAAGTAAATGACCTTGCTAAATACTTAGAAATATCAAAAGCTACAATTTACAATTATAGAAATCTAGATGATTTTGGAGATATTCCAAGCGATAAACAGTTTAAGATTTTTTATCTTTTCGGTAAGGAGACAAAAGAAGATCTTGAATTAGTTTTAGACGAGTCAGATAACGATATTTTGGCACAGTATGTTAATAGAATTTCAAGCATTCTAAAGGGTTCTATTCAGGACAAAAAAGAATCTATTGCATCTATAGAAAGCTTATCTATGGAGATTGAAACATTAAGTAAAGAAAATGCTGCTCTTAAACGTCAACTTGTGTCACTTCAAAAATTTGATGGATTAGATGAATTTACAAGAACTGTATTATTAGATAAAGTAGCAAAAATAGCTGATGGTTCTTCAACAGCTGAAATTAAGCAGTTTATTGATTATCTTGAAATATTCGAAGCTTACAAGAACAAGTAATACTGCATAAATTTTAAGGAGGAATAACATGGCGTATTTATTTTTATCGTTCGTGGACCATCTTGATAGGACTACAAATATAAAAAATGAGTTCTACAATTTATCATTAAACGAACAATTCAAACTTCTTCAAAAACGAATACCATTAGATAGACAAACAAGCTCATTCCAATCTTTTATCGAAGCTTGCTTTCCAACAGGTATGACAAAGAAATATTATATTTCTTGTCCTAACTTTTTACGTGAAAAGGAACAAAGAGAAAGTGGTGCTCCTTCGTATTTAAGAAATGTTGTAGTAAGACCTGAACTTACTTTAAGCATGAGAAGGTATCTTCCTGACAATCAAAATATTATATTGGTTGGTGATATCTACGAGAGTAATAAAGCAAAGGTTCTTCAAATTAAAGGAATCCAGTTTATAGATGCATCGATGTCATCTCCTAATGACATGATAGTAAATGCGGAAGCGTGTAGTTCATTTGCAAAGTCTCAAAGCATGAGCAGAATGGGACAAATGGTTACTTTTAGCGTGTGGACTATAGATAGAGTTGATATGGGTAATACTCTGTTCACTCCAAATTTTGTATACGAACTTATTCAATCTTGTTATACAGTCAAGAATCCTTCAGAGATCCGTAGAACTTTTGAAGAATGGAATCAATACATTAACTTTAGAAAATATTATCTTGATGAGCAATCAAAAAGAAACTTCTTATTAGATTCTGCGGAATATATCGAAGCATATGCTGTTAATAGAAAAGACTATAGAAAGAACTCATCTGTTTATGATGATTATATTTTGGATGGAATTCAAGATTTTACAAAAGGTGAGATGGTCGTATTGTCTTCAAAAATAGAGGACGCTGAACCATTCCCATTGGTAAGATTAAATATAGACAGAAACAAGAAATCTTTCTATGAGGCACGTGTAAATAAGCGTGGAAGAATGGTTAATGAAGAGGAAAGAAAAATCCGCTCGCTGGCTAGCGATAATGTATTTATTACAGCAAAAGATCCAGAAGGAAACTCTGAATATAGAGATAGAAACGGTAATCTTCAAAGAATCCAATTTAGTGAACTTTTGAATGCTGGATATGCATTAGGTGATAGATTTAGAATTGTTTCATTCGACATCCAACCAGAAAAGCATTTGGAACAGTTAGAATATAAATACGAGTCTGATATTGATAGATCATATAAGGCAATCGATGCTAAATATGAGAAAGTCATTATAGACGAATTAAGCAAAGCTATAGCAGCATACCAAAAGGAAGTTGATGACGAGGTTAAGAAACAATTATTAGAACGAAAAAAGCAGTTGGAAGATTCTCTAAATGACGATGTTATAAATAACACTGACTCGAGCGTACTTTCAAAATTAACTAAGCTAAAAGCTGAAATTAAAATAAAATTAACTAAAGAAACGAAGAAGGCAAAAGATGAAGAAGAAAAGGCTTATAAGGAACGATTGAATTCGTTAATTGAGGATGCCTATTCAGAAATCGATGTCAAAGCTCTATATATTGAGAGAAACATTAAGATGCTGGCTGATTATGAAACATCATTAATGTCTGCTGCAAAACGCCAAGTAACTCAATACGAAGCTAAAAAGAATACTGAGTTAAGAAACAAATACAAAGACGATATTAGAACCGAGAAAATTTCTATTAAAGAGCAATTAGATACACAATTAAAAGCTGACAAAGAAAAAGTGATTGAAGAAGAAACAATCATCAGATTCTCTTTATACTTCAGACTTGGCGATGCTAATAACGTTATTAACGATAAACAAATAAAAGCAATCAAAGCATGTAAGTATATTGTTTATGATAACAGAGCTGAAAAAGCAAAGATTTCTAGACAAGAAACTGCATTGAATAACTTCTATAGTGGATTTGTAAAGAACCCATATCTTTCAACATATCTTTTTAATCCAGAAAGCTTATCTAGTGTGCAAGCAGAGTACAGTGATTGGACATGGTATTTGGAATCGTTAAATGAAAAACAAAAAGAAGCTGTAAGAAAAGCTGTTTCTAGTAATGGAATATTCTTATTACAAGGTCCTCCAGGAACTGGTAAAACACAAGTCATAGCAGAGACGGTTGCTCAGATGGTAAAGAAAGGTAAGAAGGTACTTATATCTTCTGAAACACATAAGGCTATTGATAACGTATTTGAGAGATTGCCAAAAATAGCTGAAATTGTACCTATAAGACTTATTCCATCAAATAATAATAAAAAGAATGATAATGAGTACGATCCTAAATTCCTTGTCGATAATTTCTATGGAAATATCAGTACAAACATGAAAAAAGCCGTTGATAGGTATAGAAACTTCAGAAGAAATAAGGAAGAGTTCTCAGAAACATACGATAAATTAAAACTATTGAAATCAAAAATTGAAAAGTCTCAAAAGGTTTTAGACGATGCCAATAAGGAAATCACTGGATTGGAATTGAAAGCTAAGGAGCTTAATTCTCAAATTTCGACATTATCGGACTCTAGAGATGATATTAGAATTGAACTTGATGTTTTGAGAAGAACAAAACGCCATATTGAAAATGATAATCTAAGACCTGATGAAGATGTTAGTACACAACTCATCATTAGATTACGTGATGATTTGGCTTCTTTATTTGATAAAAATACATTTGTAGATATTGATCTAGGTCTACTAGTTAAGAATATTAATCAGATTAAAATGGATGATGTAGAAAGAGAACTTGCTGTTGTAAATCCTGAATCAAATAAAACTATCCTTGAAGTTAAGAGAAGAGAAATAAAAAGTAAAATGGATGCTTGCAAGGATGAATATGATGATGTAATTCCAGAAAAACAAGATGAATATGACGCTTTACGTAAAGAGTTAATTTCCATCAAGAAGCAAATTGACGCAACAACAGACTCAGCTCCTACTGATCTTAAGTTAGGAACTATCTTTAGTTATGCATATTTGGTTGCAAATGTTGACTCAATTAAGAGAACCATAGAATTGTTGAAAGAACATATCATGGAAAGAAAGGTTCAGTATATTGAGGAAGTCAATGGATCACTTAATACGGTTGAGACTAAATTTAATAACGTTGAAGATAAAATCGCAGTTCTTAAAAAGAAGATTAAGGGAATTAATGACTCAATCATTGAAATACAGGAACGTGACGACGTGCAAGATATCCAAGAGAACAAGGGTAAGTTAGAAACTGAAATCAATAAGTTCTTCAAGGATTTTGAAATTGCAGAACCATACAAGGATATCGATGAAGCTTTGACAATCATCAAGAGAAGATGGGATGAGCTTGAGAACGATTTTGTACGTAAGGAACAAGAAAATAAAGAGAAGATTCCTATGTACGAAAAGATATCTAACTATCTATCTATGGAAGATGTTATCGAAGCCGACCGTAAAGAATACACTAAGGATTTATTTGATAATGCTAATGTATTTGGTATCACTTGTACTTCAAATGATAGATTCAGTGGAAGAAATGTCGATGCTTTGTCTGAGTATAATATTGATGACATTGACATAAAGTCTGTCGGAATTGATGTGGTAATCATTGATGAGGTTTCAAAATCTAGCTTCATTGATCTGCTTATTCCAATTTTATATGGTAAAACAGTAATTTTGGTTGGTGACCACAGACAATTGCCTCCAATGTATGAATTCTCTAAATTGAGAGACGATGATTTTGAAGGATTAGATGAAAATATCATCAATAAGGACATAAATAAAAAGTTTACTGCTCTTTATGAAGAATGCTTCTTCAAGACATTATTTGAGAGAATTCCTGAAAGCTATAAGACGATGCTTGTACAGCAATACCGCTGTCATGAGCATATCATGAATGTATTTAACCATTTCTATCAAGGTGAGTTGAAACTTGGATTTGCTGGTCAAAACAACACCAAGAAACATAATGTTAAGCTTATCTCAAATGGTAGAAGCATCATCGAGCCTGATAAACATATCTATTTTGTAGATTGCAAAAAGAACGAAACTCATGAACAAGATTCAACCTCCATGTATAACACTGGCGAGGCTAAGGTTGTTGCTGAGTTAATCAGAAAGTTAAATGATTATTTCAAACGCAATCCTGATAGAGAAAAATTAAGTATTGGTGTTATCTGCACTTATGGCGACCAAGCAAGAAGAATAAAAGAAATATTAAAGAGCGAGAAAGTTAAAACAGATGCTTTCAAGACCGATGTAGAAAAGATGATTGTTAGTACGGTAGATGATTTCCAAGGCGACGAAAGAGACATAATAATTCTTTCAACCGTAAGAAATCCAGAAAATCCTGCTAAGTCAAATCCTGGATTCATTCTTGCTTATCAAAGAATTAACGTTGCTTTATCTAGAGCTAGAAGAATGCTTGTTATGGTTGGTAATAGAAGATACCTTGAATCTAAGGGTGTCATTGATTTACCAGATGTAAACGGTAGAGGAAACGATAGAAGAAACTTCAGAGTTTATGAAGAGATCTTATATACCATCGAGCAGTATGGCAAGGTGATAGATGATATCGATGTATTAGAGGACAAGGAGGCTAGAATAAATGGATAAGTTCAAATTAGAAACATCATTTCAATTCCCATTTTTCAAATTAAATGAAATAGTTTCGTATTCAGAAGTTAAAAAGCCTTCAGGTATCGCATACATGCTTTTGGTTCTCATCAACGAGTCAAATGATAAGAATGTTTTGTTATCTCAGTTGTTAGAGAACTTCGGTGTTCCTCGTTCATTGCATTATATTTATTCAGACACGATTGCAAACCTGATCTCTCAGGATATTTTAACTACCAGATATGGCGGTTACTATGATCGCAACATGTTTAGTACGATTAGAATAGGTGATTTAGCTTTTACTCCTAAAGGAAAGAAGATCTTCGCTGAAGAATCAATCCCTACTGGAGTTACAAAAGAAGCAAAAATACCTGTTTATTATGACATTGCAATGAGACAGCTCACTTTAGCTATCCCAGCAAGCTTTGAACCTAAGCCATTAATGGATAGTGCTATCACAGAAGATTTTATGGCTGATTTCTCATGCGATAAGAGTGTGGAGGACTTCATCAATAAAAATAAGGGTGTGAGAATTCCTATTTATGAGAATGGCAAAGTCGTAAAGAATGAGCTTATCAAAAAGGAAGAGATTATTACCAAAGTCGAGGAAATCTCAAAAGAGAACTGGACTGGAAAATATGACTGCACAGTAGTATTGGAAGGCAATACGCTATCTTTTGAATTTGAAGAGAAAGCTGTACAAAACTTTTTCGACGTAAACTACACAGGCGAAATGGTAAACAAGGCCATAGGATATAAGAATAAATTCAAGTTTAAGTCAGCGTATTCAGATGGGTTGGATTTATCAGCGTTTGCCAACAATGATATTGCAAGCATCATCATTCCAAAGGAAATTGACGATGTTTTGAAGCAAAAAGGACAGATGCTTATCACTAAGGGTAACTACAAGGGAAATAACTATTACACAGTGGAAAGTGTATCTGGTCTCCAGAAATACGATCCATCATGTGAGTTCATTGTTGTAGACCAAGCAGACAACAGGTTTGCTTTCATTCCTGGCGTATTTAACTTTAATAATAAGGATCTTGGAATTATATCAATTCCTCTTGTTTTGAGATTAAAGGTTAGCTCAGAGCAGTTAAAAGAGGTGCTCGAATCCTACGTGAATAACCTTAACGAGTATTCTGAAGATAATTTCAAGACGCTTGTAAGGGTAACTAATGTGTCTAAGGACTATGCAAAGGCTGCTGAAATCATGAGTGGCTATTTGAATAACGATTATGAGAGCAATATAGTTCGTTTAAATGAAATGAAGCCTACAGCTATGATGAATGCTAATATCATGGCTAAATACAAAGAAATGCTTCAAGATAACTATTCCGCTTACTTGAAAACAGTAACAGAGGATAATTTGGAGACTGTATTGAAGATCACAAATACAATTCCTAAGTTCCTTAATATTCCATTAAAGGATGTTATTTCACGCTTGTTTGATAGCTTGAAGGAAATTAAGAACAGGCAGGAAATATATGAAACATTGGTTGAAAAGGGCTTTGATAAATCGATAGTCGTTTTATATGTAAACCCTGTTGATGATGCTTTAAGAACAAGAATGGCGACAGATAAATCATTATTGGATTTAATCAATTATGACACTTGCATTTCCAAGATGAAGGAACTAACTGGCATCAAGGATTATAGAAAATACGTTTTTGAGGAAGAGTCTGTAAACAGAACTGAATTCAAAAAGACGTTCAATACTGCCAAATGTGTACAAAAAGCGGTTGATTTCTTCAGAACGCAAAATCAAGAGCTATTCAAAGATTTTGATGGCTTCATGACTTTATTCGGAACAATCAATGATGATTTCAATATATTAGATGCTGCTTTAGCAAATCCGAATAACATAAAGCCAGAGTTAGTAGAAAAGAAAATCACATCTGGTGACTATCAATTTGTTTTTGTTAACCTTTCTGCAAAGTTGGAAATCATCCTTAAAAACAAATACAAACTAGATGGAAAGCTTTCTGATATGTTAAGTGAGGCTAGAAGAAGCGGTGCTATCGAGAGAAACATTGCAACGGATCTTCATGATTTCAGAGAGAATAGAAATGCATATATCCATCCTGAAGATAGAACTGCAAACTTTAAAGCAGATGATTTAAGAAGGTGGAGCAAAGAAATTTTTGAGTTAGAGGAGGAAAAGAAATGAGTCATAAGGTAACAGTGGACTTTGAAGGTTTAACTATCCAAATTCAATCTCAGTGCGAAACTGCGGCACATTCGTTATGTAAGATTGATAAGGTTTTGGGCAGAATCCATGAAACTGCAAGTAAATTGGAAACTTCAAAAGTCAAAGAATATGAAGCTTATTTATTGAAGTCTAAGGATCAAATCCAAAAATTAATCAATGAGTTCAATGCTTCCCTTGAGGAGTATAAGGCACTAAAGAAGCAGTCATTCGACATGGATGTCAGATATGGTGGTGCCGACAGCAAGGCTTTAGCTGAAAAGTACAAGCAGCTAAACACCACATTAAGAGTGCAAGGCGAGAACCTCGTAAGAACAGTTAATGAATTGACTGGTTCTAAGCTAGAGGTTATAGACCAAATGATAAACGAAGGCTTGCTAAATGCAGGTCAGGAATCAGCACAAAATCTATTAAACAAGATGAACGGCGTGTTGAATATCTCTAAGTCTGTCATTGAAAAAATAAATCAAATAGAAGATGTGTCATTAAGAGAATTGGCATATCGTGAAATGGTAAATGAAGCCAATGCTGGACTAGGATTTGATGAATTGGTTTCAAAAGCTCAAGCAGAATACGATATACTAGTTGGTAAGAAGACTAGACAAGTGATCGAAGAATGCAAAGCTGAATTAAAAGCCAACGGGGTAGCTCCAGAAGTTGTTGAAAAAGCTAAGACTGTTGATGAAGCGAACGCAATGATGAATACTGCGATAACAGATGAAAAGGTTCGTAAGGAAACGTTAAAGGTCATAATTAAGGCGATAAAAGAACGTGGGTTCATTGTTGATACAAAGAAAAACCTTAAAATTGACAAAGAGAAAAATATCGTAAAACTTGTTGCATTGAAGGCATCAGGCCAAACTGCAGAGTTTGAAATTCAACTTAACGGAAAATTTATGTATCACTTTGAAGGCTATGAAGGTCTAGCTTGCAATAAGGATATCACTCCATTCATTGAGGATTTGAAGAATGTATATGACATAAATATTCTTCATGAGGAAGTTGAATGGTCAAATCCAGATAAAATCCAAACACAAAAGTATCAATACGTAAATAAAAATAAAGGCACAAACTAAGGAGGTAGTCGTATGTCATTACAAAATAGTTTTAATAAAATTAGAAGAAATGCTGGTATCAAGAAATGCGTCATGATCGACGGTAATGTTGGTGATGTTTATCTTGATGATAAAAATAAGATTGTCACTTTGAGAGAATTCTTAGAGGCTATGTTTAAAGACATGGACTATCAAGATATCGTTTATTGGGATAGAGTTGAAGGTGCAACTGGTGCCATTGATAAGTTGACTTTAACCGATGAAGTTGAAGTTGAAGGCGATGCTTATGATTTAGGAGATGAGGAAGAAGAAACTCCAAAAGCACAACAAGGACTATTTAAGAGTCCTGCTGAAATCCTAAATGTTGTTTATAAGAATGTTATCGACAAGAAAAAGAAAGTCGCATTTATCATCAACTGGTCTGAATATTTATTCAGTGCTAATGGTTTATCTGAAGACGAAAGACAAAACATCACTCTTTTAGGTAAAGCATTAAAAGACAGAAAGATTGATTATTTAAGTTCTGATTGCAACGAGAGCGTTGTAGTAATTATTTTAAATAAAGCTTCAGGCTTGCCACTTTCATTCTATCAAGGAAACCCTGAGGTCGAAATCGTAACACTTCAAAAACCTGATAGAGAAGAACGTAAGCAAATGGTACAGAAGATTGAAGACTCATTTGAAGTGCGTTTAAAGAGTGGAACAAGCTCATTATTAGATAACGAGAATATCGATTGCATCGACATGATGGAAGACTTTACTAACAGAGAAATCATCCAACTTTCTAGAATGTCTAGAAAAGAAGATAAGATGTCATTCGATAAGCTTTTCTATCTATTTAAATATGGTGAAAAAGAAAATCCATGGGAAAAGTTAGAACAAGCACGTGTTAAGAACATTAAGAAGGAACTAGCTGAGCGTGTAGTGGGTCAGGATGAAGCAATCGAGAAGATTGAAAAGACTGTCGTTAAGGCTTATATGGGCTTAACTGGCTTACATAAGACTTCATCAAGATCAATGCCAAAAGGTGTGTTCTTCTTTGTAGGTCCTACTGGTGTTGGTAAGACAGAGTTATCAAAGGCTTTAGCGAAGTTTTTATTCGGTGATGAACAAGCATGTATTCGTTTCGATATGTCTGAATACGCACAAGAAAACAGCGATCAAAAGCTAATCGGTGCTGCTCCAGGATATGTTGGATACGAAGAAGGCGGACAATTGACTAATGCAATCAAAGAACATCCATTCAGCGTTGTTTTATTTGATGAAATTGAAAAGGCTGCTAAGCCAAATCCTAGAATCCTAGATATCTTCTTACAAATCTTAGAAGATGGCCGTTTAACTGATTCAAAGGGTGAGACTGTATATTTTAGCGATACTATCATCGTATTTACATCTAACTTAGGCGCAAACCAAGTACAAGCTAGTGCGGACAAAGAAGGCGTAGCAAAGGAATTCATTCGTATCGTTAAGGAATACTTCGACCAAGAATTAAAGAGACCTGAATTATTAGGACGTATTGGCTACAATAACATCGTTCCATTCAACTTTATCCAAGATAAGGAATTCCAATACAAGATCTGCAAATCAAAATTAAAGCCAGTAATTCGTGGTATCGAAGAAAAGTACAAACTTGACCTTGAGTTTGAAAAGGAAATGGATGCAATCAATTACATTCTTTCAGCAGTAGATTCTGCAAAGGGCGGTCGTGATATCTTAAATGCAATCAACGACAGATTACTTGATCCATTAGCAATGTTCTTATTTGAAAACAAGGATGATCTTCGCTCTTTAAGAGGAAGCAAGATTGTCACTAAGGTAACAAAGGAAGGATTCTCTTTTGAGTTCTCAGAATAAGTTTAATGTTGCATACATAAAGCTATGCACAAAAACTGAAGGACCGTTTAATAGATGCTGCATTTGGTTTCAAGGCTGTAATTTAAACTGCAAAGGTTGCTGCAACAAGGACCTGCAAGCCTTGATTCCTAATCACATCATTGACTTTGATAAGCTTGTCGAAATAGTAAAAGAGGCAAGGGATGATTTTGGTATTGAAGGAGTCACTCTTAGCGGAGGCGAGCCTTCACTACAAAAAGGTCTTGTCGAGTTCAATAAAGCGATACATGACTTAGGCTTAGGAATAATCATGTTTTCTGGAAGAAGCAAAGATGCGTTGAATCCAGAGTTGGTAAATTCCGTAGACCTTCTTATCGATGGTCCATTCATTGAATCAGAATTAGATACCGACAGAGTGTTACTAGGCTCTAAAAATAAGAACCTCACATTTATAACAGACAGATATGAATCGGAAGCTGATTATTTTAATAATCCCGTTTCTATTGAAGAGATTACAGCTGAGGATTACATATTTATTAACGGAGATTAGTCATGGACAAGAAAAGAATAGAAAAAGAAATGAGAGAGTTAGAATTAAAGATTCATTATCACTTCAACGATATATCTTGGCTTGCTAAGGCTATGGGCTCTATAAAAATTGAGGTTCCTGGACAAGGAAAAAATGGCTCCGAGTATTCAAATGAAGGTCTAGCAACTGTTGGCGATACGATGCTTAAATCAGTGATTGCTGACCATCTTTATAGAACTAAGAACATTAGAACTAAAGGTGAGATAACAACAGCAAAGAGCGACTTAGAGAATAATTCGACTATGCATAAGATGATGCTTGGCGAAGGTTTGATAGCTTATTCGTACAATGATCTTCATTTTTACAAAGATCCAAATATTCCTGACCATGAGAAAGTCGTATGCAAGGAACATGATCCATATGTTGAAGCGATAGTTGGTGCGGTCTATTATGACTCCAACTACGATACAACAAGAAGATGGATATTAAAATGGTTACTTCCTTTGCTAGAACGCTATAAATAAGGGTGCTAAAAGTTGACACGATTTGACCTAAGGGTGCTAACTTTTTTACACGATTTAAAAGTAGGGGTGATAAAATTGTATTAAAACATTTCTACTTTGACATTAAGAAACAACTGTGCTAATACGAGATTTTATGCTCATATTAGCACTTTTTTGTTATTTTAGGACATTTTTACTAGGGCTCAAGTCCCGTTATTAGTAAAATTGCCTAGTTTTTTATTGCATTGTATTGGATTGATTCAACTTCATAAAAAAGCTTTAGTGTATTTTCACACGATAGGTACACGATTACTCACCTTTCGTGTTACTCGTGTAAATAACATATTTCTTTTATAAATAGGTTTATTTTTAATAATTATTCCCCTTTTTTATTGGATGGATAAAAATTTTTGAAAAAAGGTGTTCAAAATGAAGATTTTTGTCCCTTATCTATTGAAGGAGGTAAGTTATATGGTTAAAGAAGAAGTTATTAAGCTTAAAATTGAAGGAAAATCCTACAGTGAAATTTCAAGAATCTTAGGAGTAAATGAGTCTACAGCTAAAACTATTTATAATAGATTTAAGAATAGTCATCCTGAATCATTTTGTCCTATGTGTTCAAAGTTCTTAATTCAAACTAAAGGACATCGCCAGAAAAGATTTTGTTCTAGTAAATGTAAAGACCATTATTGGAACTTAATGAAAAACCAAAAGAATAAGTAAAGAAACATATGAGAGACTAGCCAATATTTAAACTGGCTAGTTTTTCATTTTTTATGTTCTCTAACCAATCTAAAGAATGTACCTCTAGATACTCCTATAAGTGATGCTGCTTCAGTATTTGTTGTTTCATGATTTATATATCTATCTAATATATCATTGGTGTTAGGTGGCGTGACTACTTTGGGCCTACCAAACTTAACACCTTTTTCTTTTGCGATTCTGATTCCTTCCATTTGTCTTTGCTTAATATTTGCTCTTTCGTTTTCAGCTACAAATGATAATACTTGAAGAACGATATCACTTATGAACTTACCAACTAAGTTTTTACCTTCAATTCTTGTATCAAGTAAAGGCATATCAAGTACCTTTATATCAGCACCTATTGTTTTTGTAATATGAGCCCATTCCTCAAGTATCATATGATAATTTCTACCTAGACGATCAATTGATTTAACAATTAGTAGGTCGTCTTTTTTTAATTTCTTAATAAGTTTTTTGTAATTAGTCCTATCAAAATCTTTACCTGACTCTTTATCTATATAGATAAATTTATCATCTACTCCAAATTCTTTAATTTCTACATACTGCCTATCGATATTTTGTTGTTTAGTTGAAACCCTAATATAAGCATAAATCAACTTAATCACCTCCGTATTATATACATCTATAAAACGGAAAATTTATCAAGTGATAAGCAATAAAAAAAGAGGTATCAAAAGCAATATAAAAATGTATACCTTTTGATACCTCAGATTATTTCACTAATTTAACAAAATTATATCACATATTTTCTAAAAAATCTCTATTAATGGACAAATAAAACGTACTTTTTTGTATTTTTATCAATTCCAATAATTTATGATTTTTTAAATTTGAGTTAGAATCAATAGTTAAGAAAAAATATGCCTTTCCATCGTCCAATGTTTTTTTGTTTTCATCGGCTAAAAGTGTAAAATTGTCTATTTCTTCCTTATTTGAAGAATTATTAACATTGCATCCTGTAATGGTTAACAAAAAAACAATCGAAAGTTTTTTAAGATTAATTTTCATAACATTTTCATCTATTTTATTTAACGTTAAAATTTATGTTTAAATTTTTACTATTGTTATTTGAAACCATACTTGGTTTTTTATAAACCATATAATCAACATCATCCATAATGCTTACACTATCTATAGCTATTTTTGACATTAAGGCTTTTTGCAAATTAATAGAAGAATCGATTGAGTTTAATTCTTTATTGCTTTTTATTAACGATTCATTCATTTCTTTTAATTGTTTATTATTTGAAATTAGTTGATCATTGATTTGAGAAAGTTTGTTTAGTTGCTCATTATGTTGAATAGCTAATTGTTTTGAAAGAGAATTAATACTATTATTTAATGAATTTCCTAATACCATTAAAGAGCTGTTAATTGAATTAGCCAAAGAAGATGAAGCGTTTTCGACTGCATCGATAATTTCATCTGTTTGAATTCTTCTATCGACCTGTTGTAAAGCCTCTTTTAATGTGTCAGCTCGTCTAGTCTCAAAATAAAAAATTATTAAGTCTATATATTTCCAATCTCGAACATCGAGGATGCTCTTAAATTTTTGAACTAACGTTTCATAAATATTTTTGGTATTTGCAAGCGATGAATTAGTAATATTCTTAACAGTAATTTGTTGCTTTCTAATTTCTTCTTTTAAGTTTTCTCTAGATTTCATTAAACTTTCTTTATTTTTGTTTGATCTATTAATACTAGAATTAAGTTTTTCGTTTTCATAATTCTTTTTATCACAATATTTTTTATATTCTTTTCTATATGATTTTATGCCTATAAGAATAGATCCGATAAAAAATACAACAGCTGATATAGCCCAGAATATTAAGAAGTTTTTGCCAGCATTTTTGTTTGTAAATATAAACTTATAAATATTAACAAACCAGTTATTTTCTTGTTTTGTAAAACCTGAATTAAATATTTCACCAATAGCGCCACAAATAAAGTAAAAGACAAATGTTAGTGCATAGATTATAGGTGCGCCTAACAGAGCAATTGTAAATCCATAGATTGACCAAGACTCAATTTTTTTGCTTTTAAATCCATCTTTTTTATTTTGACCTTTGTTTGAATTAACAAAACTTTCTTCATTAGAAATACTAGAATTGATTGATGAATACTTATTTTGTAATTCTTCTAACTTTTTTTCTTCAGTAGTTAAATTATCTTTTTCAACTGAAATAGCAGATATACCTGACCTTAAGGTATATAAGTTAACGAGAAGTTCGTTTTCCATATTATTACCCCCCATAATACGCAAACTTATTAATTTCATTATATCAGTTGAAATAAAAAAATAAAACATTTCTTTTATTCTATTTATTTCCACTTACGCTTTATTGATTAAAAATAATTATTTATGTATATTCATTAAAGAAAAGGAAATTATATTATGAAGGTAAAAGTAAACGATAAATTATATTTTGCTACTATAAAAAAGTTAGATGAAATAAGTCGACAAGAAGCTGGCTTAGATAAGGCTGGATCATATTATGAATGTCGAATAGGTTTAGGTTTAAAGCCTTGTGGCAAATGTGTTTTTGCTGTTGATCATGTCCTAGTTGATACAATCGTAGTCCAAAGTATTGATGCAGTTGATGATGATAGTGCAATGGCAATTATTAAATTAATTAAAAAGTATTGCTTAGAAAAACTAATAATGGATTTAACAGTAAAGCCAGAAGATAGTGAATCTAAATTTAAAGATGTCTATTTAAGTTCTGGTTTTGAATATGACGACACAGAAAAAGAATATACTTGGGCAGTATATTTAGATGAAGAAATAGATAATGATGATAGTGTTATAGATTTTGCAGTTAAAGAATAATTAAACTACAAAAACATGACAAAATATATTGGTAAATAAAGTATATTGTTCTTTTCAAATATTTTCTGTTCGTTTGAAAGAACGATACCTTGTTTAACATTGTAACTTTTATTTGATAAAAATTTATTTATTGCACTATGAATAGTGTAATTTTTTACTGATTTAAGTTCTAAAGGTAAAAAAGATAAAGTGTCATAATCGTCAATTAAAAAATTAACTTCACCATTTGCTTTATTATCATAATAAAATAAGTTATGACCATGAGCTTTTAATTTGCTTGCAACAACTGATTCGTAAACAGTTCCAAGATTGATGCTTTTTCATCGTTTAATATAGCTTTTATATTAGTTTTATATAAAATATTAGACAATAGACCTACATCGTTTAAATAAAGTTTTAACAAATTTTTCCCGCTTGATTCTATAAGAAGAAAAACAGTAGTTGATATTGCTTTAACTTATAATGCGATTCCTGAATTTATTAAAAAATCAAATTCATCTTGATAATTTGAAAATCTTTTGCCTTTAATATTTTCTATATTTTTAACAACAACACGTTTTTTCTTATCTTCAAGATTTGAAGGAATTAAATCATAAATACGCTTTATTTTTAGTTTATGATCTTTATCATATTTGCTAGCACCATCTCCATAATAATCATAAATATCAGATTGAATTTTTCTAATATTAAAAATATTTCCTTCATTTATAAAACTATTAATTGCATCAGGCAATCCACCAGTCAATAAATATTTTTTAAAAAGATCTAATAGCCTATTATGAATAGTGCTTTCTAAACTTTCTTTTTTATAAATTTTGCATGTATTGAATTAATTGCAATTTCATTAAAACCATTAGCATATAAAAACTCTTCAAAATCTAATGGGTACATGTGAACTACATCAATACTATCAATTGGAATAGAAGGAGTTTTTGCTAAAGTTACTCCTAATAAAGTTCCACTACATATGTATGTGAATTTATCATCTTGTTTTAAGAACTTTAGCATTGTTAAAAATTGAGGGTATTCTTGTATCTCATCTATAAATATTAACGTGTTATCTTTTTCTTTCATTTTATCTCCAGCAATCATGCTTAATTGGAGATAAAAGTCTTCCTTACTATTAATATTCGAAAATAATCTATCACTTAAAGAATCTTCTACAAAATTAATTTCAATATAATTAGTAAATTTTGACTTTAAAATCTCAGTTGCTACATATCTAATTATAAAAGATTTTCCTATTTGTCTAGCTCCATCAATAATCATTATCTTATTTGAGTTTGAATTTAAATAGTTAATTATTGCTTTTTCAATTTTACGTTTTAACATTTTGTGGCTCCATTTCTAACCGAATAAAACACTTTTCTTATAAATTAATAGAGAAAAAAATACACTTTTCCAAAAATCGACTATAAAAGATAATATTTGACATAAGTTAATAGTAATTATTTTCTTTCAACTATACTTTGAGTTTCATATGAATTTTTATATGTATCGCAAGAACGTAGTTGCATAAAAACACCTACTCCTATATAAAAGCATAAGACAGATATTATAATTAAAAGATTGGTAAGATATTTATTTTTGCTTTTCATAAAAATTACCTCCTTTTGAATATTTAGTTAACAAGTTAGTTGTAACTAACTATCTAACATAAATATACCGCTTTGATTATAAAAATACAACTATGATGATAATGACTTAATATTTTATCTTTTGCTTGATTGTTGCAATAAGGTATAATATTTTATGAAAAAATAAAAAGGAAATTTATTATGAAAAAAAGTATTAAAATTCTAAATTATGTCCAGCTTGCATTATCTATTTTAACAATGCTACTATTTTTAACGCTTAGATTAGACAAAAATGAAAACGCATATTTACCATCAGGAATATTATGGCTGCCATTTTTGTCTATGATCGTATTTTTAACTTGTTTAATATTAGAGTTTATAGTCAAGAATAAACCAATTGTTAGAACTTGCCTTTTGTCTATTGGTTTAGTATTTACAGGTATTTGTTTTTCAGATAGCATTAACTTAGCAGCTATTTTTATTGCTTTATTTTGTATTCCGTATGCAATAGTATTAATAGTTGTTGTAATAAAAAAACCAGGATTAACAGAAACTATATCAAATTCTACAAATACGAAAATTATTATGAATAAAACGTTACCAGAAGGTGTTTTAGATAAGAAAATATTAATTGCAAATTATATTTATTTTGCTTCTTTAGTACTAATAGTTTTTATCACAGTTATAACTTTAAATCATTTTAATATTAAAATGACTTGGAGCTTGTTATTAATTCCAATTGCAACTATAGCTTTAATAATTTTAAATCAATTACTCAACCCATTAAGAAAAACGTTGAAATTGATAAATAAAGATCTTAATTATGCTGAATTTCAAAAATCGATCGATGCATTACTCGTTAAAAATATTCATCCAGAGACATACAATTATTTAACAATAATAAAAGCTAACTATATGTTAGTCGAAAATAAAGAATTAGCAATTAAGATATTTAAGAGTACTCACCAACCTAAAAAGAATAAACAACAAATAGAGTTTTATAAAGTTATTGAAGTTGAAATTCTTTTTAGAGAAAAGAAATATAACGAAGCATTAGAAAAGATTAAATATTTAAATCCAATTCATCAAGCTAATATGACTAATTTATATAATATAGTAGCAACTGAGACTGAAATTTTAAATATTGAATCTATATGCTCAAACAAAGCAAAATTAAAATTTACAGAAATATCGAATGTAAAATTAAAAATGTATTATTATTACACTAGAAATAATATAGAAAAAGCTAAAGAGAACGCTAAAAAAATTTTAGATTTCTCGTGCGATTTTAAAGTATATAACGAAGAAGCAAAAAGAATAATTTCTTTGTAAAATTTATATATAAAAAATGTAAGCGTTTAAATTTTTACTAAAAAGTGCTTTTATTTAAAAAAATTAGTGATAAAATAAAATATAGTGGGTGAAATTATGAGCGCATTTAGTAAAATAATTGAACAATTCGGGGAAAAGACATTATACGAATTACTTATAGGTGATAACAAGGCCTGTATATTTAAAGTAAAAGATACTAATAATATTTTAAATGAAGAAATTGATTATCTTTATAGCGATATGCAAATGTTCGGATTCGTCAATTTTAAAAATATTTCTGAAATGCTTGAAAATATCGATAGAAAAAGTGAAATTATTGAAGTTAATGGCATAGAAAAATACTATAATTCTTTAGTTTCATCAATTACTAGTAATTCTAAAAGATTAGATCATCTCTATTTACCACTAAAAAACGAATCAATTACGGTTTTCTTTGAAATATCAATGTTAAGAGATTTCGATAATAAGAACGTTTTATTTTTGTTGAAAGAAAGACTTCAAAGTGATTTAAGTTACGAATCGTTATTTGCTGATTCATATAAGGATAAATTAACAGGATTATTTAATTATAATTCTTTAAAGCTTCATTTAGATTCAATTCACGGACATAGATATATCGGCTTTATGGATTTAGATGATTTTAAATCAATAAACGATACGTATTCCCATAAAGCAGGCGATGAAGTTTTAACAAAAATTGGTTGTGCCTTAATTTCAATTGCTGATGATAACGTTATATTCTATCGTAAAGGTGGCGATGAATTTGCCTTTATGAGCGTTGATTTAGATCAAAATGGAGTTAAGGACTTAATTAGAAGATTAAAGAAAACCATGGCAAATATAGTATTTAAAGATTCTAAGATTCAATTTAGTATAGGTTATTCTGAATACAAAGATTGTTGTGGCTTAACAGGACATGAAGTACTTCAAGCAGCCGATTTAGCAATGTATGAATCAAAGGCAGAACATGTAGGTAAAGAAGTTTTCATTTCTATAGATACTGTTAAAAAGATTATGAAAGAATCAAGCTTAGAAAAAGAAATAGCTAAGTTTGATTTAAAAAGAAAAAGATAGATATTAAACAGCGCTTTTTACAAGCGCTTTTATTGTGTAAAAAGTAAAAAATAATTTAGACTATGCCTCCGTGTTGCTCACATAAATATTTTCACTTATAATTTTTTGTGTAAAGTGTGGTGCCTATGAAAACAGAAAACAAAGTTAACAAAGTAAAAAATACAAAACAAGATAAAAAATTAGAAAAGAAAGATAATATACTATTCAAAAAAATTATTATTTTTTCATTTGTAGCTATATTGCTTATTGGCTTTGGCGTAGGATTATCTATTTTTAATAAAAGCCAAAAGAAGTTATATTCAAACGAAATGTTAAACTTAAACAATACAAAAGTTCAACAGAATTTCGAAGATTTAGGTTATGTAGAGAGAAATATTTCTAAAGATTATAATAACGAAGGAATATGTGAAAGATATCCTGTTTATGGAAAAGGATTGGATAATATTTCCGATACCGAAAAAGATAACTTAATTGCTGAAGCAAATAAACTTTTTGCTGATGAAGGAAATTATGATTCTATTGATCAAAACGGGAATTATATTTTAAACGGAGTAGCAACAGGTAAAAAACTATATAAACATACAGCAAGTAAAGATATGTATGAAGGAAACGTTTCTGATACAGAAAAAGCAATTATAAGAAAAGTAAATGTTAATCCAACAATATGGAGAAACTATATTACTGGTTTGTATGCTGCTCCTGGAGAATTAGTAAAGATAGAAATATCAAAGAGTGATTTAGAAAAAATCGGCTCACTAAAAGTTGTAGTTGGACAGGTGACACATAAAAACACTAGAAACAATATTTGGAAAGCTGATAAAAATATATTCTCAAGATTACCTAATATCGCTAACACATTAAATATAACAAGTACAACAGCCTATGTAGGTAATCCGTTAGGTGGTCCAATATATATTTATCCTGAAAAACACGATACTTTTAGCGTCACTATTTCTGGTGCTGTCGAATATCCATGCTACATCCATGGTTATACAACACGCGAAGAATTTGAACGTATGAAGACATTGTCTGCTCCATATTATGATTTTGAAGTGTGGGACAAAGGAGTTAGACACTCTGGACCAAAAAGTAGAGCTAACTTTGATTATGACAATTTAGTAAAAGTTGGAGATTTGTGGGAAAAGATATGTCGAACTTCTTCAAGAGTTCCAACTAATTCGAGTGCAGAGTCTGGTGTTGGATATATTTATGATCCTTTTGTTGCTGCTGGTGAAGCAGTAGCGTTTGTCGGTGGCCGAATAGCTGTTAATGCTCCTCTTTATTGGATGAGTGGTGCACTTGATTATAATGGTATGGTTAAAAACGGTTTTTGGGGAACTATTCATGAATTTAATCATCATTTCCAAAACTATGGAATGGAGGGAGCTTCTACAAACGAAGTGACAAATAATGCTACAAGCTTGCTTTCATACGCTTTGTATACAGATATATCTTCAGCTAGAAGTGAAGATGATAGTAAGCTTTCTGGTTGGAATAGATATACCGATCCATCTAGAAGTTTACGCGAGACATTAAGTAATTATGGTAGTGGAAATAAAGGCCTAAATGTTTATGCCGATATTATTCACTCATTTGGAGTAGATAAGTTTATAGAAGCAACAAGGCTTGATGCCAAAAAGTACACACCGACATCTTGGTATGAGGCTTTATGTAAAGCGACAGGCTATGATATGACTTATTATTTTGAAAAAGTATTAGGTCTTACAATAGATGCAGATGTCAAAGCAAACTATTCTGATGGTACGCTTCCAGTCTTTGTACCAATAGCCTCTTTATATCAAACAGGTAGAAATTTCTTTAGTGGAAAAGAAGAAGTAAATATTGAAACTGTCAGACCATATTTGATTGAAAGAGATAAAGAATTTATTTTAGATCTAGATAATTATTTGTACGTTCCAAAAGACTTTGAATATAAAATTAAAAAGATAACTAAACCAAGTAATGGTACTTTGACAAAGATTAACAATAATAAATATAAGTATAATCCTAAAGAGTGCAAAAGATATAGTGGAATAATAAAAGTAACGATAGAATTGATTAACTCAGAGATTAAAACTCCTGATGTGACTTTATCAATTAATTTAGGATTTAAAAATGCTGATCCTGAAAGAGTTTTATATACTTATGAAGAAAGAATTTTTAACACTCCAGATGAAGCGCTAAATGCAAACTTTGAAGGATATACCGAAAAGGAGGAATCTAATTCAAGTTCTACATTTATGAATCATATTTCTGCTAATAAGATAGGTTATTTAAATGGTAAAATACTTGTTCCTGAAGATGGAAAATACACTATTTGTTTAAGAGCAGGTCGAGGAAATCACGCTTTATATATATCTTTAGATGGCAAAGAATATGAGAAAAAAATAGAGTTTTCAGGTGATAAAGGTGGATTCGATTTAGATGAAAATCACTGTTTAACTATAGAAGCAAAAAAAGGACAACTTATATGGTATAAGCAAATAACGATTTCAAATAATCACCCAGATGCCTTTACGGAATTAGGATGGACTAATAGTGAACAAGCACCACAATCAATTGCTAAGAACTATTTATATAATTCGAATGCTATTATAGAAGAGTATTCTTTTGAATCTGATATTGCGTATCCATACGTATATACTGATAATTTAGTATTTTATAAAACAAATCCACAAGATCAAAAAGTAATATCTATAAATCAAGATTCTTGGGATGATACAACTAAAATAGACAATATTTTAGATGGTGATGATTCTACTTACTATCATTCAAATAAAGGTAACTTTTTATCAAGCGACAATCCATTTGAATTAGTTTTAGATTTAGGCAAAGAAAAAACATTGAATAAAGTGAGATTTGTCGGTAGAACTTCTGGTGTTAACCACATTCCTACGACTTTTAAAATTTATGGAAGTAAAGATAATGTTTCATATTCGTTAATAGATGAATTTAAAGATTTAAAATGCACCGGTATTGAACTATCTACTTTCTTTAAAATTAGTAGCTTCAGATATGTAAAAATAGTTGTTACAGACAGTAGTCTAACTAGTGGAAATAAATATGTATGCCTATCAAGAATTGATTTTTCATATGAACTTGATGGAACTAATATATCGTGTAACGAATTAAACTATTATGGTAAATGGACAGTTGATAATAGTGAATTATCATCATACGGTCATGTAGTAAAAGGTAGTGGTACTATAAAATTTACTGTTAATAAAAGAAGTACTGGATTAGCTATTTTCGGTAAAACAAGCGATAAATTTAGAGCTAAGATTTATGTGAATGGAAAAACGATTGAAATTAATTCTGCTGTTAATGAAAAAATAATATTCAAAAATGCTATTGAAAGTTCAAAGAAAAAACAAACTATACAAATAGTTGTTGAATCAGGAACAATTTCAATTGATTCTATATTTGTAGGTAACTAAAAAGGATCTCAGCGAGATCCTTTTAATTTCTAAATATTAAGCGTGTGCAATTCTTACTGTTGTTCCGTCAAAAGTATAATTAAAGTGACTTGAATTAACTTTTGTAATATCAGTTCTATCCGTATAATTTTCATCACGGAGGACAAAGTATACATCTTTACTTTCACTTGTTTTTGTGAAATAAGAACTCAAATTTGTTAATTGAATAGAAAATTTAACTCCGCCATATGTTCCATTTGATTTTTTGGTTGCTTTCATCATATCACCAGTTAATCTAAGTAAAACTGATTCGTTATATGATAAAGAAAATACAGGATCACTATCAGCGATAGCGAAAACGTAGTTTGTTTCTAAATTAGCATTCTTTTTAGCTGTAAATTTTCCGCTAATTTTATAACCAGCTTTAAATGAATCGGCAACACTAAAATTAGCATATATAGCATCATCAGGTATTTTACCATTGCCTACTCCTATGGAGACATTGGTTCCACTAGAGCATGATGCTAACAATAAAACTGCGCTGAGTGATAGTATACAATTCTTAAATTTTTTCATAGAAATGAATTATCCTTTGTTATTAATATTTTAACATAAAATTTTATTTGATAAAATTTTATGTACCGTTAATTGTAGCACTTTCGAAGAATATTTTTAATAAATGTGATAGTATTTATATAGAGTAATTAAAAGGAGTTTAGCAATGGAAAAAAGCAAAGTAATGGAAATTATTTCAGATGAGACATTAACTTATTCTCAACAAGTTTTAGCTTTAGCAAGATTAGCTGAAAGTGAAGACAAAACTTTATCTAGAAATCCTTTATGGATAAAAGCTTTAAAAGAGGGAAAAGTTTGTGATTTAAACGAAGGATTAGCTCCTTATAGACCTAGATATATTCTTCCAGATTATAGCTTATTAATGAAAAATGGTTGTGTATTTTTAGAACTTGAACCAGCTAAAAATATTTTAGAAGCATGCAATAATCTTCTTATATTTTATAAGCATGTTCCATCAATTACTTCTTATCCTGTTTATTTAGGAAACTTTACAGATATTTTTGAACCATTTGAAAACGAAGCTGACTGTCCTCAAACAAAAGAAATTTTAAGATTATTTTTAAAACATATCGACAAAACTTTATGCGATTCTTTTGTTCATGCTAATATTGGTCCTAAAGATAGTAAAATAACTAGAATTATTTTAGACTTAACTAAAGAAATGCAATTAGCAATACCAAATATCACCTTGCTATATGATAAGGATATAACTCCACATGACTTAGCTATTGCTTCAATTGATACTATGCTAGCAACATCTAAACCTTCTTTTGCAAATCATAAAATGTATAGTGCTGAGCATAAAGATATTCCTTATGCTATTGCCAGTTGCTATAACGCCTTAAATATCGGTGGAGGTGGTTATACATTACCACGATTAAGACTATATGAAATAAGTACTGAGGCAAAAGATATTGACGATTTATTTAATAACGTTTTACCAAAATATGTTAATTTAATTCTTGAAATAATTGATCAAAGAATTAAATTTATCGTTGAAGAGTCTAGTTTCTTCAAATCTAATTTCTTAGTTAAAGAAGGATTTGTTGAAAGAGAAAAATTTACTGGCATGGTTGGCTTAGTTGGTGTTGCTGAATGTGTCAACACTCTTTTAGGAATTAAAGATAAATCAAAAGGCTTTGGACATAACGTTGAGGCTTTAAAACTAGCCGATAGAGTTTTAAAAGCAATTGAAGATCAAGTTAATGCTCATCATGGTTTATATTGCAGCAAATGTGATAATCACTATTTGATGCACGCTCAAGTTGGCATCGATTCAGATGGAACTGATAATTCACCTGGTTGTCGTGTTCCAATTGGCTATGAACCAGATTTATTTGAACATTTGCAAATTGAATCAACTCTTCATAAATATTTTCCATGTGGTGTAGGTGATATATTTAAATTTGATCAAACGTGGTTAAATTCAAAAGAAGCTATTTTAGATATAATCAATGGATCTTTTGAAAAAGGAATGCGTTATTTCACGGCTTATAATTGTGATAACGATGTAGTTAGAGTTACAGGTTATCTTGTTAAAAAGAGTGAAATTGATAAATTAACTAATGGAAAACAATCAATAAATAACTGTACTATTTTTGGTAAAGGCGCAAAAGAAAAAGGTAAAGCCTTAGATCGTAAGATTTATGGAACAAGCACAGATAAATAAAATAATTAATTTCTCTAATGTTGATGGGCCAGGAAATAGAATGGCAATATTTTTTCAAACATGTCCTTTTTCATGTATATATTGCCATAATCCAGAAACTATTAACGCATGTATATCATGTGGTAAATGCATATCAACTTGCCCTGTAAAGGCATTAAGTTTTAACGAAAATAAAAAAGTAATATGGAATAAAGATATTTGTGTCAATTGTGATACATGTATTCATGTTTGTACTCATAGTGCTAGTCCTAAAATAACAATTATGACAGTTGAAGAGTTGGTTTATAAAATCAAACAAGTTTCTCCATTTATTAGAGGAATAACTGTTTCAGGTGGAGAATGTACAAACTATTATTTGTTTCTTAAGGAATTATTTATTGAAGTAAAAAAACTTGGATTAACTTGTTTAATAGATTCAAATGGTGCTAACGATTTAACTGAATTAGAAGATTTAATAGATATAAGTGATGGTGTAATGCTTGATGTTAAAGCAATTGATCCCAAATTTCACACTTATTTAACTGGTAAAACAAACGATATTGTTTTAAAAAATCTGAATTTCTTATTAGAAAAAAATAAACTTGAAGAAGTTAGAACAGTTATATTACCAAAATATGATGAGGAAAATATCAAAACTGTTAGTGCAGTTTCAAAAATTATAAAGTCAAAAGTACGTTATAAATTATTAAAATATAGATATTTTGGTGTTAACGAAAAAGGAATAAATACTTTTGGAAGAGTAATTGTTGATGATGCAAAACTTAATGAACTAAAAGAAATTGCACATTTAAATGGTTGTGATAGTGCTGTAATTATTTAAAATGAGTTTTTAAGCCTTATATAAGTGAAATATATACAAGTAAACCTAAAGAGTATAAAAGTGATTTAGAAAAAATAGCTTTCGATACTTTAGAAAAACTTGATATTAAATATGAAAGAATTGATACAGATGAACTAATTACTATGACTGATTGTCTTGAAGCAGATAAGAAATTAAATGTTGATATAGTTAAAACATTATTTTTAGCAAACCAACAAAAAACGAAATTTTATTTGTTATTAATGTCAGCAAACAAAAGATTTAATACAAAAAATTTTTCTAAGAGTTTAAATATTTCTCGAGTTTCTTTTGCTAGTGAAGAAATAATGAAAACTCTTCTTCATACTGAAATAGGATGTTGTTCTATTTTTAGTATTCTTTTAGAAAGTGCTAAAGATGTTCATTTAGTAATAGATTCAGATGTTTTAAAAAACGAATTTTATGGTTGTAGCAATGGAATAAAAACTTGTTATATGAAATTGAAAACAGATGATATTTTTAATAAACTTATTCCTTTTTCAGGACACAAATTTAAAATTATTGAAATTTGATATAATTTAATTGAATTTATCACTTCTATTTGTTATATTAACGTGGGTTAAGAAAGACAGTTCGTTTGTACCATCCTGTCTATAAATAAAACTAGGGCATTATCCTTTAATAAATATTTTATGTGGGATTTTTGCATCTAGCTAATCCCACTTTTTATTTAGGAGGTAAATATGCATTTAATTACTAGTGAATCGTCATTTGATGCGGCCCATTTTCTAACAAATTATGAAGGCAAGTGTAAGAATATCCACGGTCATAGATGGAGAGTAGTTGTCACTATTAAAGGTGAACTTACTAATGGCATGTTAGTGGACTTCGGTGATTTTAAAAAAGATATAAAAGACTTATGCGATTATTTTGATCATTCTTTTATTGTTGAAAAAGGCTCTCTTGACAAAAAGTTATTTGATCTCTTAAATAAACAATTTGTTTTAAGAGTTGTTGAGTTTAGAACGACGGCTGAGAACTTTTCGAAATATATATTTGAAGAAATGTCAAAGAAATATTCAGTTAAAGAAGTTTGCGTATACGAAACGCCGAATAACTGTGCGAGGTATGTATGCGAGTAGTAGAAAAGTTTGTTAGTATTAATGGAGAAGGCCTTAGAAGCGGTGAATTAGCAGTTTTTATTCGTTTTGCAAATTGCAATCTTCGCTGTTCTTATTGCGATACAAAATATTCTTTTATAAATCCTATATATACTGAAGAGAGTATTGATGAATTAGTTAAATATGTTAAATCTACTGGAGTAAAAAACGTTACTTTAACTGGTGGAGAACCATTGATTCAAAACGAAATAAAAGAATTAATGATAGAACTATCAAATATTGGAAACAGAATTGAAATTGAAACAAATGGTAGTATAAATATAGCTCCTTATTTAAATATTCCAAATGTCACATTTACTTTGGACTATAAATTAAAAGGCAGTGGTATGGAAATGTATATGGATTTAACAAATTACGATTTGTTAAGAAAAAATGATGTGATAAAGTTTGTTGTTTCTGATTATGATGATTTAGAAAAAACTAAAGAAATAATAAAAAAGTACGATTTAATAAATAAAGCAAATTGTCTTATATCTCCTGTTTGGGGAAGAATTGAATTTGAAGAAATTGTTAACTTTTTAAAAGACAACAAGTTAAATGATGTAAAGATGCAACTTCAAATTCACAAGATTATTTGGGATAAAGATAAAAGAGGAGTTTAGTATGATTGATCAAAAAAGATTAGAAAATGCTATTCGTGAAATGATAATTGCTCTTGGAGATGATCCAACTCGTGAAGGATTGGTAGATACCCCTAAAAGAGCAGCTGGGATGTATGCTGAATTACTTGAAGGTATGAACTATACAAACGATGAAATAGCAACAATGTTTGATAAAACTTTTGATGAAGATTCATTAACAGATAGCAAAAATATAGTTGTAATTAAAGATATAGACATATTTAGTTTTTGTGAACACCATTTGGCGTTAATGTATGATATGACAGTAGATATTGCTTATAGACCTAACGGGAAAGTAATTGGTTTATCAAAACTAGCAAGAATAGCTGATATGGTTGCTAAAAGGTTACAACTTCAAGAGAGAATTACAAATGACATATTAGAAATAGTTTCTAAAATTACTAATTCAAAAGATGTCTATGTAAGAGTAAAAGGATGTCACTCATGCGTAAGTGCTAGAGGAATAAAAAAGAAGTCTTATACTATAACAAAAGCTTCGATTGGAGATATTAAGGAGAGCGATTTATTATGAAAAAAGCATTAGTTTTATTTAGTGGTGGTGTAGATTCTACAACGGCATTAGCTTTAGCAATTGAAAAGTATGGAAAAGATAACGTTATTGCTTTAAGTGTCGTTTATGGACAAAAACACGATAAAGAATTCGAATGTAGCTGTAAAATAGCTAAGTATTATGGAGTAGAACATATTTACTTAGATTTATCTAAAATATTTGAATATAGCGATTGCACACTTTTAAAACATTCATCAAAAGAAGTTCCACACGAAGCTTATGAAGAACAAATAAAAGATACAAATGGAAAACCAGTTTCTACCTATGTTCCTTTTAGAAACGGATTATTTTTATCATCAGCGGCTTCTATAGCTATATCCAAAGAGTGTGAAGTAATTTATTATGGTGCACATAGAGACGATGCTTGTGGCAATGCTTATCCAGATTGCAGTGAAGCTTTCACAAAAGCAATAAACGAAGCTATATATTTAGGTAGTGGTAACCAAGTAAAAGTTTATGGTCCTTTTGTTGGAATGTCAAAAAAAGATATCGTTGCAATAGGATTAAAACTCAACGTTCCATATGAATTAACTTGGAGCTGCTATGAAGGACATGAAAAAGCATGTGGCAAATGTGGAACATGTATTGATAGAAAAAAGGCCTTTGAAGCAAATGGTGTAAAAGACCCAATAGAATACGAGGAATAAAATATGAGAGAAGACAAATTAAATGCGTTAGGAAAAAAGACTAAATATTCAATGGACTATGCTCCAGAAGTTTTAGAAACTTTTATTAATAAGCATCAAGAAAATAATTATTTTGTAAAATTCAACTGCCCAGAATTTACTAGTTTATGTCCAATAACAGGTCAACCAGACTTTGCAACAATTTATATTTCATACATTCCAGATGTAAAAATGGTGGAATCAAAATCATTAAAGTTATACTTATTTAGTTTTAGAAATCATGGCGATTTTCATGAAGACTGCGTAAATATTATCATGAAAGATTTAATCAAACTTATGGAGCCAAGATATATCGAAGTATGGGGTAAATTTACCCCACGTGGTGGTATATCAATTGATCCATATTGCAATTATGGTAAGCCTGGAACTATTTTTGAAGAAATGGCTAAGAATAGATTGATGTGGCATGATATGAATCCTGAAAAGGTTGATAATAGATAATAACCAAGCGCTCTATGAGCGCTTTT
>ERZ780185.247-NODE-247-length-38599-cov-2.450446_pt1 | contig 38599 bp, 36 predicted proteins | sample MGYA00511365_ERZ780185 | MGnify/ENA primary metagenome ERZ780185 (study PRJEB29588, sample SAMEA2151606) | human gut metagenome | biome: human gut; feature: human-associated habitat; material: faeces | place: Denmark | collected 2008/2010 ...
CCCCCCCCCAGCCGATCCGCTCTACGAATATTTCTGCAAAAAAATGCACGATAACGGAATTGAGCGTGTTGAAAAGGGAATTTTCGGTGCCGATATGAAGGTTTCGCTTGTTAATGACGGTCCCGTTACTATTGAAATCAACACAAAGGATTTGAAAATATGATAGATGTAAAAATTTTTAATGTTACGGTTCTTATGACAAACTGTTGTTTGCTTACAGACAGAAAAACAGGCAAAATGGCTGGGACCGGTCCCGGCGCACCGAAAGAAGAACTTAATTCTGAAATTGAGAAAAACGGCGGAAAGCTTGAATATGTAATTCTTACACACGGTCACTACGATCACATAAGCTATGCAAAACAGCTTGCGGAAAAGTTTGACGCAAAAATTGTTACGGGTGAGAAGAATAACGAATTTCTCAGCAATCCTGCACTCAATCTTACCGAAAAGCACAGACTTTCACTCAAACCGTTTTCAGCCGATATTCTGCTTAAAGATGGTGACAATTTCATGCTCGGCAATACTGAAATCAAATATATCACCACGCCGGGACATACAAGCGGTTGCGGTTCATATATTTTTGATGACACAATTATTTCGGGAGATACTCTTTTCTGCGAATCATACGGCAGAACAGACCTTCCCACAGGTGACGATGCCGAAATGGCAAAGTCAATCAGAAAGCTTAAAAATCTTGAGGGTGATTACCGTGTGATTCCGGGACACGGACCGACAACAACCCTTGACCACGAGAGAAAATACAATCCGCTGATGAGGATTCTTTAATATGAATTTATATGTAAAAAATCACAATTTTCATTTTGAACTTGAAAACCTTACAAGGCTTTTCTTTCCAAATGAAAAAATAACGGTAATAAGAGATTTTTCTGAACCACAGCCTCCGTATATCTATACGGAGGTTTCGGATAAAATCACAATTTCGGTGAATATCGGCTCTTTTAATAAGTCCGAAACAGCTGTGAAAAAGCTTACGGATGATGACAACGAGCTTGTTTCGGCACAGCTTTTGTACAAACTTCTATGTGATTTTACGGGACTTACACAGCCGTGGGGAATACTTACGGGAGTTCGCCCCGTAAAGCTTTTAAGACGACTTGCCGAAGAATCAAGTGAAGAACAGGCTGTAAAAAAGTTTGAGAAAGACTTTTTTGTCAGCAACGAAAAAATAGCATTGTCAAGGGAAACCGAGCATAACGAACGAAAAATTCTTGAACTTTCAAAACCCGAATCGTTCAGTCTTTATGTCGGAATCCCTTTTTGTCCGTCAAGGTGCAGTTATTGCTCATTTGTAATGGCGTCAATCGAAAGGGCTGAAAAGCTGATTGAACCGTACACAAAGCTATTATGCGAAGAAATTAAACGGACAGCCGAAATTGCAAACAAGCTTGGTTTAAGGCTTGAAACCGTATATTTCGGCGGCGGCACTCCCACTACTCTGAGTGCCGAACAGCTTGATACGGTGCTTGGAACAGTAAACAAAAGCTTTGATATGTCAACCTGCCGTGAATTTACTGTCGAGGCAGGTCGCCCCGATACAATTGACATTGCAAAACTTTTTGCTTTAAAAGAAAATAAAGTTGACCGAATCAGCATAAATCCGCAGACTGTAAACGATGAGGTGCTGAAAACTATCGGAAGAAAGCATACTGCTCAGCAGTTTTTTGACGCTTTTGAGCTTGCAAGAAAATGCGGCTTTGATAATATCAACACAGACCTCATTGCAGGCTTGCCGACAGATACCCCCGAAAGCTTTAAAAATTCACTTGATTCAATCGTCAGGCTGAATGCGGAATGTATCACGGTTCACACGCTGTGCATGAAAAGAGCGTCCCGTCTTACAACCGAGGGAGTAACGCTTGATTTGCAACAGGCGAGAGATGCAAGAGAAATGCTTGCTTACACTCAGAATATTCTCGGACAAAACGAGTACATTCCGTACTATATGTATCGTCAGAGCAGAATGGTCGGTAATCTTGAAAATGTCGGCTGGTCAAAAAGAGGCTTTGAAAGCCTGTACAATGTTTATGTTATGGACGAAACCCACACAATCCTTGCCTGCGGTTCGGGCGGTGTTACAAAACTGAAACGCAACAATCCCGATTATCTCGAAAGAATATTCAATTTTAAATATCCGTACGAATACATTGACCGTTTTGATGAACTTATTCAAAGAAAGTCCGGGATAATGCAGTTTTATGGTCAATAACACAGTTGATTAATGCTGTCAACGGTGTTATAATACGACATATGTGATTGCATACGGAAGTGAAATTGTCATATATTGAACAAAACAGAATTCTTGTTCATAATTTGTTTTTCTGATGAGATAATTTTAAGAAAGGTCGGATTAATATGGGAAAATTTGATGAAATTTTTGACGATGTAGTTGTCAATGCAAAAGCCTGTGCGTCTGCTGTTTCGCAGAAAGCGTCAACAGTTTATGATGTTTCAAAGCACAAGATTACTGCCGCTGAAATCAGAGGCGATATCAACAAAAAGCTTCGTGAACTCGGTGCTCTTACATACAAATCTGAGGTTCACGGAACAGACAATTCACAGCAGATTAAGCTTATCGTTTCGGAAATTTCCGATTTGAAAGATAATCTTGATGTTGTAAACGAACATATTGCCGTGGCAAAAGATCAGAGAAGATGTCCCGGATGCAATGCTGTTATTCCTAAAAATTCTGTATTCTGCAACATCTGCGGTATCAAGATTGACGATACTGATGAGGATTTTGAACTTTGATTTTTTATTAATGGGTGATTATTTTTGTCTAAATTAAAAACTAAAAAATACAATGCCGTTGCAAACGCTGAGAAGGACGCTTCTCAAACCTTTGTCAAAGGTGCGGCAATTCTTACTTTAAGTATGGTAATTGTCAAGGTTTTCGGACTTCTTGACAAGGTTATTCTTACAGGTATTTTCTCCGGTGTTTCTTTTGAACAGGCTGTTGCAGGCGGAACGGAAACCGTCAATTTTGCATCTTTCGGTCTGGGTCTTTACAGTAATGCCTATGAAATTTTTGTCGTAATTTTCACGGTTGCAACGGGCGGTCTGCCAATAGCAATTTCAAGACTTGTATCTGAAAGTACGGCACAAAAACGATTTAACGATGTAAAACAAATTCATAGGGTTTCAATTCCTTTCTTCGTTATTGTCGGCATTCTTTCATTTGCAATTCTTGTCGGTGCAAGCTTTATCTATGTTCAGATTATTGAGTCACCGTATTCATTGCTCGGTATGCTCTGCCTTTCTCCGACGGTATTATTCGGTTGCCTCGTTTCAATTTACAGAGGATACTACGAAGGCCAGCGCAATATGTTTCCGACTGCCGTTTCGGAAATTATAGAGGCAACAATCAAGCTCTTTATCGGTGCATTCCTCGCTTACATCATTGCGCACCTCGGTATGAATTCTTATGCTGAGTCAGGCACGGTTTTGGGACTTTACATTGCAAATCAAACCGAGGCTTATCAGACAATCGTTTCATTCTCGGTTGCCGGTGCAATTATGGGTATCACCCTCGGAAGCGCCGCATCATTTGTGTTCTATATTCTCAAATTTAAAATTCAGGGTGACGGAATTCCGGAAGAATACTACCGTAATTCCGTAGAGGCTCGTTCAAGAAGAGAAACTTTTAACAAAATTCTCAAAACAGCCATTCCTGTTGCAATGGGTTCACTCATTATGAGCGTAGGTTCGCTTATTGACCAGGTAATTGTTCAGCGTGTACTCCTCAATATGATTGAAACTAATCCGCAGGCTCTTCAGGCACAGTACAGTAAGTATTTTACAGCCGATATGTTCTATGCCGACACAAAGACAATACACACCAGCCTTTGGGGTTGCTACTCAGCCGCTCTCACTTTTCTTCAGCTTGTAACAGCCGTAACACAGGTGTTCGGTTCAAGTGCTATGCCGAATGTAACAAGTGCATGGACAAAGGGCAACAAGGACGAACTCAAAAAGTCAATCGAAACTGTTATCCGCCTTACAATGCTTTTTACATTCCCGATGGCTCTCGGTATGATGGCACTTTCGTTCCCGATTATGGGACTTGTGTATAACGATCCGCTTATTACAGATGTAGGCGGAAGAATTCTCCTCATCATGGGCGTAACAACAATATTCGGTGCGGCGTCAACTCCTGTGTGCAGTATGCTCCAGGGTATCGGCAGAGTTGACCTCCCGATGAAGCTATACACAGTTTGTATGGCTGTCAAGATCGGCATTACATGGATGTTTGTAAGCGTTCCGGAAATCAATGTTCAGGGTGCAACTGTCGGTTCAATGATTACCTATGCAATTATGACAATCGTAGGTATGTATCTGCTTATCAAGTATTCAAAAATCAAGCCTGATTTATTCGGTACAACAGTAAAACCGCTTATCGGTGCGATTGCAAGTGCCGCTTCGGCATTCGGCGCATATCACCTTATGGAAAGCATTATCGGCTCTGCAAGAATGTCAATCGCAGTTTCGCTTGCAGTTGCAATCTTTGTTGCGGTTATCGTTTATATTGCTGTATTGTTGATATTGCGTGCTTTTACGGCAACAGAACTGAAATTTTTGCCGAAAGGTGAGAAAATTGCAAAAACACTTGAAAAATTAGGATTAATTAGGTAAAATATATCTGTTGCGGTTGTTTCCGCTTCTCAGATAAAATTTGCATTGTCTAATAAGATTATCGGAGATGTCACGAATGAACTTTACAGAAAAAGAAAATTATAATTTTAATGACCTTGTTGAGATAGTAAAAATCCTTCGTGCACCCGACGGTTGTCCGTGGGACAGAGAACAGACTCACAAGTCAATCCGCTCAAATTTTATTGAGGAAACCTATGAGGCTGTTGAGGCAATTGATACCGACGACCTCGATTTGCTTAAAGAAGAACTCGGTGATGTTCTTCTGCAGGTTGCTCTGCATGCGGAAATTGAAAGTGAACAGGGAACATTTGATATAAACGATGTTTGTGACGGAATCTGCAAAAAGCTCATTATCCGTCATCCCCATGTTTTCGGTGATGTCAACGCTGACACTACCGAAAAGGTTCTCAAAAACTGGGATGCCATTAAGATGAAAACAAAATCCCAGAAAACTCAGACACAGGCAATTCTCAGCGTGTCAAAGGCACTTCCGTCACTCATGCGCAGTACAAAAATCCAGCAGAAGGCCGCAAAGGTCGGCTTTGACTGGGAGAATGTAAACGGTGCGCTTGATAAGCTTTTTGAAGAATGTGAAGAGCTTAAAGCAGCTGTTAAAAACAACGATGTTGAAAATCAGCGTGAAGAACTCGGTGATGTGCTTTTCTCAGCAGTTAATGTTGCAAGATTTTTGAACATTGACAGCGAACACGCACTCTACGATGCCTGTGACAAATTCACCGACCGTTTTTCGTCTGTTGAAAAGCTTGCAAACGAGCGTGGAATAGATATGAAAACGGCACCGTTATCTGTACTCGATTCCCTTTGGGATGAAGTTAAATTATCTAAGAATTATTAATTGGAGGTTTATTATTATGAACAAAACAGAACTTATTGCTGCAGTTGCCGAGCAGAGCGGACTTTCAAAGAAGGATGCAGAAAAGGCAGTTTCTTCAACAATAGACACAATCATCAATACAGTAGCTGAAGGCGAAAAGATTCAGATCGCAGGTTTCGGCACATTTGAACAGCGTCAGAGAAATGCAAGAACAGGTTGCGACCCAAGAACAGGTAAATCAATCGAAATTCCTGCTTCAAAGGTTCCTGCATTCAAGGCAGGCAAGGGCTTTAAGGATGTAGTAAACAAGTAATCCTGTTTTATATTTCGGGTAATGGTACGCTGTATCATTACCCTTTTTTATTAAAAATCGGAAGGGCTTATAATATGCGACTTGATAAATATTTAAAAGTATCCCGACTCATCAAACGCAGAACAGTTGCAAATGAGGCGTGTGACGCAGGCAAAATCACAGTTAATGACAAGGTTGCCCGTGCGTCCTATGATGTAAAAGTCGGCGATGTAATCGAAATCACACTCGGTTCAAAAAGTGTAAAGGTTAAGGTTACAGAGGTAAAAGAAGTTGTTCGCAAGGAAGATGCGGCAACAATGTATGAGGCGGCAGTCTGATTTTTTACCAAAATTAAAAGAATAATTTTATTTTTTTCTCCGTATAAATTACTGACAAATAATTTATACGGAGGTTTTTTTATGCAGGAAATGCCAAAGGCTAAGAATCATACGGTTATGCTTGATAACAGAGGAAAGCTTGTTATGACAGGCACGGAGGATGTATCGGGCTTCAACGAGGAAACGGTGTCGGTAAAAACTTCCTGCGGTTGCCTTGTAATCAAAGGTGAAAATCTGCACATTGATAAGTTAAACCTTGAAACGGGAGATGTTTCAATTGACGGAAAAATTAACGCAATGCAATACCTCGGCAACGGTGCGTCAAAATCCAAACTTTCAAAACTCTTTAAGTAGGTGTAATCTTGGAGCTGACTTTTGCACAGCAGTCAACCGCATTTCTCTGTTCACTTGTATTCGGAGCGGCGGCAGGATTGCTGTATGATATATTTAAAATAATCAGAATGACGCTTTGCAAAGGAAAAGCGTCGGTTTTTGTTACAGACTTTCTTTATGTTTTTATTGTATCACTTAATCTGTTCATTTTTTCCGTTGCATATATGCTGGGATTTTTCAGAGTGTTTGTAACGGTCGGTTCATTTCTCGGTTTTGTTATTTGTCGATTAACCCTCGGCAGACTTTTATCGCTTGTATATTGTCCGATGATTCGTTTTACGGAGAGTGTCTGTGTGAAAATTTCGCAAAAAATTAAAAAAAATCTGAAAAAGCTATTGAAAAACAGCAACAACATATTGTATAATGAGGGTAAGAATAAAGGTATATTTAGAAACGATAATAATAATTCAGCAGAGAAAGCAGATAGTTTTGAAGATGAAAAAAAGCACAAAGAAAGTAAAAGAAAGCACTGCGGCTTCTCGGCAGACAGAAGACGGCGCAATAAAGGAGATAACTCCGAAAAAGCGTAAAAAAGGAAGATATATTCTGATTTATCTCGCAATTATCGGTTTTGTTTTTTATGCCGTAATTACAATTATCAATCAGAATGTTCAGATTGCCGAGAAAAAGGCAGAACTTACGGATTTGCAGCAGCAAATCAGCGTGGTTGAGATTCAGTCGCAGTATCTGAAAAAGGTTCAGAATTACAAGGGTGACGATCTTAAAAAATATATTGAAAAAATAGCTAAGGATGAATTAGGCTATGTCGGTGACGGTGAAAGAATTTTCATTAATGTTGCCGGAGAATAACAGGGTAGAAATAATTTTAAGGGGTAATAAATTTTTATGGCTATTGAAGTCGGAATGATTCTGGAAGGCAAAGTATCAGGTATTACAAAATTCGGCGCATTTGTTGATTTGCCGGATTCAAAAACCGGTATGGTACATATCTCGGAGGTTGCACCTACCTTCATCAATGAAATCAGTGATTATGTAAAAGTCGGACAAGAAGTAAAGGTTAAGGTGCTTGCTCTTAATGACGGAAAAATCAGTCTGTCAATGAAACAGGCTCTCCCGAAAGAACAGCAACAGCAGAGAAAACGCTCTGACAGACCTCAAAGACAGAATCACAGAAGCAGAGAGCCATACAAGCCTGCTCCGCCCGTAACTTCACCGGGTGATTACGAGTGGCAGAGTTCACGCAGAAATGCTCCTTCTTCGTTTGAGGATATGATGTCAAAGTTCAAGCAGACAAGCGAGGATAAGATGTCCGATCTTAAGCGTGGCGGAGAAAGCCGTGGCTACAGCCGCAGAGGCAACGGCAACGGCAGAAAATAAAAAATTATATAAGGGAGGCAGATTTTATGAAAATCACCTACACAGCAAGAAAAGTCAACCTCAGAGATAACTTTAAGGAAAGATGCGAGAAAAAGCTTTCAAAGTTTAATCGTATTTTCTCGGAGGATGCTTCTGTCAATGTAGTTGTCACCCTCGAAAAGAACCGTCAGACTGTTGAAATTACAATCCGTGACAACGGTATGATTTATCGTGCCGAAAGCACAATGCCCGAAATGAATGACGCTCTTGACAAGGTTTGCGACATTCTTATGCGTCAGATTCGTAAGAATAAAACGAGGCTTGAAAAGAAAATTAAATCCGCCGGTATTGAAGATTTAATCACGGAAGCTGCTCAGACTGGTGAACCGGAGGACGATGAATACAGCGTAGTTCGTAAAAAACATGTTCTTGTAAAGCCGATTTCGGTTGATGAAGCTATTCTTGAAATGAATATGGTAAACCATAACTTCTTTATGTTTATCAATTCCGAGACAGATGAAATCAATGTTGTTTACAAGCGTGCAGACGGCAACTATGGTGTGCTCGAGCCGACAACCGATTAATTTTTTAAAAGCAAGGGGTATCGGTTATTCCGATACCCTGTTTTTTTGTCTTTCAGTCTTAATAGAATTTGTGTATCAATAAAACAGGAGATAAATATGAATATGAAATTTTCCGCTCCATGCATTTTCGGTCTTGAAGGTCTTTGTGCAAATGAGCTGAGATATCTCGGTGTTGAAAATGTCAATGCCGAAAACGGCAGAGTTACCTTTACAGGCGATTGGTCAACACTTGCACTTGCAAATATAAATTCCCGTTATGCGGAGCGAATACTCATTCTTCTTGCGGAATTTGAGGTTCACACCTTTGATAATTTGTTTGAGGGCGTAAAGGCAATCCCGTGGGAAGATTATATCGGAATTTCCGATGCTTTTCCCGTAAAGGGAAGATGTCTTGATTCCGACCTTATGAGCGTTCCCGATTGTCAGAAAATCGTTAAAAAGGCAGTTGTAGACCGCCTTTCACAAAAATATATGCTCCCGTGGTTTGATGAAACAGGTGCTCCGCATCAGATTCAGTTTCTCATTCTTCGCAACAAGGTAAGTATTATGCTTGACACTTCGGGCGCAGGACTTCACAAGCGTGGATATCGTGCCGATTCAAATGATGCTCCTATAAAAGAAACACTTGCCGCCGCTATGGTTGACCTTTCAAGAGTAAGGGCAAACCACTTTGTAACCGATCCTATGTGCGGCAGCGGCACAATTCTTATTGAGGCGGCTATGAAAGCACTTAACATTGCCCCGGGACTTAACCGTTATTTTGCCTGTGAACATTGGAATTGTGTTCCGAAAGATGTTTTTGAAACAGCAAGAGAAAATGCAAGGCAGAAAATAAGACACGACGCAACATTCAGGGCAACAGGTTACGATATAGATGATTCAGCCCTTGCAATCGCAAAGAAAAACGCTGAAATTGCAGGAGTTGCCGACAGAATAACATTTGCAAACCGTGATATTAAAGATTTTGAACTTGAGGACGGTTTTCAGACAATCATCACAAATCCGCCATACGGTGAACGATTACTTGATGTAAAATCAGCTGAAAAGCTGTATGCAGTTATGGGTGAACATTTTAAAAGAATGAAGGGTAAAAGCTACACCGTTATAAGTCCCGATGACGATTTTGAAAAAATCTTCGGCAGAAAGGCTGACAAACGCCGCAAACTTTATAACGGAACGCTTAAATGCGAACTTTATATGTATTTTAAATAATTTTCATTACATTTTAACGGCATAAAAAACAGTTGATTTTCTTTCATATTTATAGTATGATAGAAAGCGATGACAAAATTTAAGGAGGTATCACAGTTGGACGAGAATAAAGAAATTCTCACTTCTGAAAATGAGGCAGAGAATACCAACACAGATACAACAGCAGAAACAACAGAAAATACAACATTCGTTGCAGATGAGCCCACAGAAAGCGAAGAAATGTCTTTTGCTGAAACAGAACCTGCAAACGAAAACGGCGTGATTGTTCCGCAGCCAAAGAAAAAGAGTATTATTCAGCTTCCTATCATTATAGGTATCGTAATTGTTGCGGTTGCGGCAGCTACTCTTTTCGTAATCAAAGGATTTTTTGATACAAGCATTGTAGGAACATGGATTGAATCTGTTGATGTAACAGGCAATTCAGCATCATCAGACGAGGCGTCAAAGGTTGATGTTTACTACACATTTAACGGTGACAATACTCTCAATTACAGAATCGGTTCAATGGTTTGGAACGGTACATACACGGTTTCAACAGATGATTCGGGTAAACAGACACTTGCCATGACGCTTAACGGCAATGAAACAAGCTGTAACTACGCTGTTTCGGGTAATATGTTCTCCGGCAGAACTCTTGAGCTTTCAACTTCAACTGCTGCCAACAAGGTGAAACTCAAGTCAGGTTCAGAGGTTAAGCCTGAATTGAAGGTTGATAAGGACTTCAAGGCTGACAAGAAAATCACAGGTTCGTGGACTTATGATAACGGTTACGCTAAGATGACATACAAGTTCAATGATGACGGTACTGTTGAAATCAACCAGTCAGACGCACTCAATGTTGACGGTACTTACTTAATCAAGAACGGCACAATCATCATCAAGTACTATTACACAGATGAAGTTGAAATGGATGTTGCTTATTCCGTAGAGAGCAACGGACTCAAGCTCAATGACATTCTCTATACAAAGGATGACGATTCGGCAAAAACTACAGCAGCAGTAACCGAGGCGGCTACTCAAACAGCTACAACTTCAGCAAAGTAAATCTTTTAAACTTTTAATGCAGGGCAACGGCAGATTATCTGCTGTTGCCTTTTTAAAAATACAATAATATGAGGAGGATTAATATGACGCCGCAGGAAGAATTTATTGAAATCTACAACAAATATATCACAAGACAGGGTGCTGACGAGCTTCTTGAATGGCTCAAAAGAACCGATTTTTTTACCGCCCCTGCAAGTTCAAAATATCATTGTGCCTGTGAAAACGGTCTTGTAATGCACTCCGTCAGCGTGTTCAATACAATGATGGAAAAGCACTATGATGAAGAAACCGACAATATTGAAAGTTTTGCAATCTGCGGACTGCTCCATGATTTGTGCAAGGCTCAGTTCTACAAGGTTTCAAGCAGAAATGTCAAGAATGAAAAAACAGGTCAGTGGGAAAAAGTTCCGTATTATGCAATTGAAGATCAGTTTCCCTACGGTCACGGTGAAAAGTCTGTTTTTCTCATTGAACGCAAAATGCACCTTAAAATTGATGAGGCTATGGCAATTCGTTGGCATATGGGTGAATTTGGTGACAAAAACAGCAACACAATCAGTCAGGCTTATGACAAGTATCCGCTTGCCGTAAAGCTTCACCTTGCAGACCTTGAATCAACCTTCCTCCGTGAAAAAGGAACTTCACAGGTTAATAACAGGTAATATTTTAAACACAGGTGCAGATACTTATTTTACCGATAAATTTATGATATGGGGAAACCAAAATGGATTTTATAACAGCTCAGAATCGTGCCCAAGAGCTTACAAAACAGCTTGAATACCACAACAACCTTTACTACAATCAGGATGATCCGGAAATTTCCGACTACGATTACGATATGCTCATGCGTGAACTTGAGAATATCGAAAAGGAATTTCCGTCACTCAAATCTCCTATGTCACCGACAAACCGTGTCGGAGGTAATGCAGGAGAAAAGTTTTCTCCCGTTACTCATGAGGTTGTAATGGAAAGCCTTCACGATAGTTTTTCACACGAAGAGCTTCGTGAATTTGACGCAAGAGTGCGAGAAACCGTGCCGAATGTACGCTATGTTGTTGAACCTAAATTTGACGGTCTTTCCGTATCGTGCGAATATGAAAACGGTGTTTTTGTAAGAGGTTCAACCCGTGGCGACGGCTCTGTCGGTGAAGATGTAACCGAAAATCTTATGACAATTAAGAGTCTGCCAAAGCGTATTCCGAATGCACCCGAATATCTCGAGGTTCGTGGTGAGGTGTATATGTCGTTCAAGTCGTTTGATGCACTTACTCGCAGACAGGAAGAAAACGAGGAAAAAACCTTTAAAAATCCACGAAATGCCGCCGCAGGCTCACTTCGTCAGAAAAATGCAAAAATAACCGCTCAGAGAAGTCTTGATATATTCGTGTTCAATATCCAGCAAATCAGAGGAATGACGATTGAAAGCCATATTCAAGGGCTTGACTATCTTACGGAACTCGGCTTTCCGACTGCATTTTACAGCGTTTACGATAATGTTGACGAGGTGATTGAGGAAATTGAGCGCATAGGAAATATGCGTGGAGAGCTTGATTATGCAATTGACGGCGCTGTTGTCAAGGTTGACAGCTTTGCAAGCCGCCGACTTCTCGGCAGTACCGCAAAATATCCTAAATGGGCAGAGGCATATAAGTATCCTCCCGAGGAGAAGCCTACTAAACTCCTCAATATCGAAATCAATGTCGGCAGAACAGGTGTGCTTACTCCTGTAGGCAACTTTGAACCTGTACTTCTTGCAGGAACAACAGTAAGCCGTGCCACACTTCACAACAAGGATTTTATTGACGAAAAAGGCATTTGCGTAGGCGATACGGTTATAATCAGAAAAGCAGGCGAGATTATTCCCGAAGTTCTGTCAGTTAAGGAACACGCTGAAAATGCCGTGCCGTTTGAATTTCCGTCAGTATGCCCGTCCTGCGGTAACCCCGTTACACACGATGAGGGCGAGGCGGCAATCCGTTGTACAAATACGGACTGTCCCGCACAGCTGACAAGACATCTTATTCACTTTGTAAGCCGTGACGCAATGGATATTGACGGACTTGGTCCTGCAATTCTTGAACAGCTTTCAGACGAAGGACTTGTAAAATCTCCTGCCGACCTCTACAGACTTAAAGCAGAAGATATTTCAAGCCTTGAACGCAAGGCTGAAAAATCTGCTCAGAATCTTATTTCTTCAATAGAAAAATCAAAAGAAAACGAACTTTTCAGACTTGTTTTTGCTCTCGGAATCCGTAACATAGGTCTTAAAGCCGCAAAGATAATCTGCGAAAACTTTGCAACAATTGACGATATTATGAGCGCAAAGGCTGAGGACTTTGAAAAAATAGACGGTTTCGGCGCTGTTATGGCAGAAAGTCTTGAAAATTATTTTTCACTTGACGGTACAAAGGAGCTTATTGCAGACCTTAAATCACTCGGTCTGAGAATGAAACCCTCTCAGCCGAAAAACACTGGAGGTCTTTTTGAAGGCAAAACCTTTGTCCTCACAGGCACACTTCCCACAATGACAAGAAGTGAAGCCTCAAAACTCATTGAACAGAACGGTGGCAAAACAAGCTCATCAGTTTCAAAAAAGACTTCATATGTCTTGGCAGGTGAAGATGCCGGCAGTAAACTAACCAAAGCCCAAACCTTAGGCGTTGCAATAATTTCCGAAGAAGAATTAAAAGAAATGCTGTCAATGAAATAGTTACAATAAATACTTGACACTGTTTATGTTGTTATATAATTATAATGAAAGGGGTACTTAAAATGAAAAAATATTTGATTTTAGCTGTCGTAACTTTACTTGCTGTTGCATTATCTGCTTGCAGCGGAAATGTAAAAAGTAACGATACTTCTGCTGAAAATACAACTACTCAGGTTTCAACCTCGGTTAATGAAACAGCTCAGACATCAAATGCTGAATTGCCGAAAATTTATAATCCGACCAATGTAGAAATCCGTGATAATGAAGATGAAAATAAAGTTATTATTGAGTCATCTCAAATCGAGTATGTGTGTTTGCTTGATGATATTAACGGTATGGTGTTAAATATGAAACTTACAGCTGACGGAACTGATAAGTTTGCAGACTACACTAAAAATAATATTGGTTCTGCTGTTCGGTTTGTTATTAACGGAAAGACGGTTTCAAACCCGTATATAAATGTTGAAATTACTGACGGCAATATTAATTTTACAGGTGATTACACTAACGAAGAATATGCTGCTATCTTTAGTGAAATAAAAAGCAAATAAAACAATTTTCAATCCTCCGATTTATGTCGGGGGATTTTTATGTTCATTTATAATTTACAATACTTACTAATGAATATGTATAGCAAATGCTTGACATTGTATATTTAGCGATATATAATAATGATGAAAGGAGTGCTTTTTATGACACAGATAAACTTTAGAATTGAAGAAGATATTAAAGAAAATGCAGAAAAAGCATTAAAAGATATGGGACTCACTATGTCTTCGGCAATAACAATGTTTCTTGTTAAGGTTGGTCGTGAAAAAAGAATACCGTTTGAAATAACAGCAGATCCTTTTTATTCGGAAAGCAATATTCGCTACCTCGAAAAAATTGCTGCTGATATTAAAAATGGAAAGGCAACATTTTCTGAACACGCACTTATTGACGGTGAAGACTGATGAAAATTCTTTGGGAATCCCATGCGTGGGAAGATTATGTATATTGGCAATTTCAAGATAAGAAAACACTTAAAAAGATTAATAGAATCATTACCGATATTTGCCGTAGCCCTTTTGAAGGAATAGGAAAGCCTGAACCTCTCAAAGAAAATTTAAGTGGTTTTTGGAGCAGAAGAATTGATGATAACGGTAACAGAGTTGTATATTTTATCAAGGACGATACTGTTTGTATAATCGCCTGCAAAGGACACTACGAGTAACAGCTTATATTTCAAAATAAAATACTTCAAATCCTCCGATTTATGTCGGGAGATTTTTTTTTTTGCCCTTTTGACATATGACTGTGCTTGTCTGCATAGTATTTATTGTACAAACTCTTTTGGGAGGAATTTAAAATATGCTTGCTGAACAAAACGAAAAGAGATTTACGGCGGTACTCAACTGCCTTTGCAAGAATATTTCACGCAGACTTTTACCGCTTGCACCTAAATTAGCCGATTCTGTTCAGGAAATCAGACTCCGACTTTCCCGACCGCTTGCACTTGTCTGTCCCGATAATACATACTACCTAACGCAAAACGGAGGACTTAGCAATACAATCCTTGACGGTGCAATGCTTGTTGTGTCAAAAGCCGATATTGTCGATACCTTCAACAACATTTGCAACTACTCCGTGTATAACAGACAAAACGAAATTGTAAACGGCTTTGTCACGATGTACGGCGGTCACAGGGCAGGAATCTGCGGAACAGCGGTTGTAAACAACGGAAAAATTGTGAATATCCGTGACATAACCTCAATCAATGTCCGCATAGCAAGGGAGCATAAGGGTTGTGCGGATTCTCTTTATAATAAGATAATTGCTGTTTCGGGAGGTGTTCTCATATGCGGAGCACCTTGCAGCGGAAAAACAACCGTACTTCGTGACCTTGCAAGACTTCTGTCAACCAAGGGCAAGAAGAATGTTGCCCTGATTGATGAAAGAGGAGAGCTTGCAGGAACGGCATCGGGTAAATTTCAGAATGATATCGGAATGTGCGATGTCTATGATTCATACAACAAGAGCGAGGCAATGCTTCACGCAATCCGCAGTATGGCTCCCGAAATTGTTATCTGCGATGAAATCGGCTCAAAAGAAGATATCTATGCCGTAGAAAAGTCGGTCAACTGCGGAGTTCGGATAATTTCATCAACGCATTGTGCAAATGAATACGAACTGAAACAGAAAGCAAACATGGTTTCTCTCATGAAAACAGGGGCATTTCAAACGCTTGTGTTTCTGTCAAATCGAACCCATGCAGGTGAAATTGTAAAAATATCGCAGGTAGGTGACAACTTTGCCGTTTAAACTCATAGGATGTTTGCTTGTTGTCTGCACGGGTACAATGATAGGTTTTGTTTTGTCGGGTAGGTTATACAAACGCAGAGATTTTCTGAAATCATTCACGGAATTTATATCATTGCTTGCAACAAATCTTCGCTACAGCGGTGATGATATCTTCACTCTGGTTAATTCCTGTGCAGAAAATTCAAGCCTTGATTTATTGCTTTTTTCAGAATGTGACAGACCTTTTGACGAATTGTGGCTTGAAAAGGTAAAACAATTATCTTCTGAAATACCGCTTTCAAAATCTGATATTTCAATGCTGAACGATTTCGGAGGTCAGCTCGGAAAAACCGATACAGAGGGGCAGTTAAAACATCTTGAACTCTACGAGGTGTCATTTTCAAAACAGCTTTCATCAGCCCTTGATGCCATAACAAAAAAATCAAAGCTATATAAAACAATGGGATTTTTTGCAGGAAGTGCAATCGCCCTTATGATGATTTAGAGGTAGTAATGGATGTTGAACTTATTTTCAAAATTGCCGCTGTAGGCATAATTGTTGCGGTTCTTACCCAACTTCTCATACGAAGCGGTAGAGAGGAGCAGGCAATGCTGACCTCGCTCGCCGGACTTATAGTTGTGTTGACGCTGATAATAACGCAAATCAGCACTCTGTTCAACACAATAAAACAGCTTTTCGGTTTTTGATATGAATATTTTGTCAATTTCCGTGCTTGCCGTTGTGACCGTAATAATCTGCGTAATGCTCAAACCGAAAAATGCGGAAATCTCCGTAATGCTCGGTATAAGCTGTTCCGTTATTATTTTAATCGGCGTGCTTACTCAGGTTTCGGCTATCGTTACAACAATCAATCAAATCATAGCCTCATCGGGAATAAGCATTGACTACATAGTAATTCTGCTGAAATCAATCGGAATATGCCTTGTCACCGAGTTCGCCGTGAATACCTGCAAGGATTCGGGCAGTCAGTCGCTTGCGTCAAATGTTTCGCTTGCCGGAAAAATTATGGTCACGGTAACGGCACTTCCGCTTTATTCGGATATTTTAAAAACCGTGTTGTCACTTGCAGGCAATTGAGGTGAAGAAGTGAAAAAAAGTGTTGTAATAATTACTGTCGTGTTTGTGCTTATCGCCCTTTCATGTGTCTGTGCAAACGCTGAAGAAGGTGAAATGATTTATGATATGTCAAATGTTTTTGATTCGCTGTCCGACGATATAAAGCAAAGCCTTCAGAATATGGGCGTTGATTTGGGGGATTTTTCAAAGCTTGCCAACCTGTCTTTTGAAAATGTAATGGGCGAAATTCTCTCGCTTGCACTCGGCAACATTTCTTCACCGCTCAAAGGTCTTGTCAATATAACCGCCCTGCTTTTGCTCTGCTCCGTAATCAGCGCCTACAACGGTTCGCTCTCCTGTGATATTTCAAACTCGTTGAATATAACCGCAACGCTCTGTATAACCTGTGCCGCAGTAGTCCCCGCTGTCGGAGTCATCGGATCAACGGGTTCGGTAATCTGCACCGCATCAAATATAATGCTTGCCTATGTTCCTGTTATGGCTGTAATTATGGCAAGCTCGGGTTCTGTGGCAGGTTCGGCATCATACTATGCCGTGATGATAGGGGCAGGGGAGGGTGTGTCACAGCTTTCATCAAAAATAATCGTTCCTCTGCTCAATATGTTCCTCGGTCTGTCAATAACATCATCCGTATCGCCGTCCGTAAATCTCAGCGGTTTTATGTCAATGATTTCAAAGAGCGTAAAGTGGCTTTTGGGCTTTGCTATGACAATCTTCACAGCCGTGCTGACATTCAGACAGCTTATAAGCGTTTCGGTTGACAATGTTTCAACCCGTGCTGTAAGGTTTACCCTCAATTCATTTATCCCGATAGTCGGTTCGGCTCTTTCGGATGCCTACAAGGTAGTTCAGGGCAGTATCGGACTTTTGAAATCGGGAATAGGAATAATAGTGATTCTGTCCGTTACAATTGTGTTTATGCCTGTGATTTTACAGGGGGTAATGTGGATGTTCACCCTTTGGATCGGCAAATCAACGGCAGAGGTTCTCAATCTAAACGGTCCGGCAAAACTGCTTGAAAACATATCGTCTGTCTTTTCAACTCTCATAGCTGTTTTGCTGTGCATTATGTCAATTTACATTCTTTCAACGGCGGCGGTAATTATGCTTGGCGGAGGTTCATCATGAGCGGACTTTTTACGGTTGTTGTTGTAATGTGTGCGTCTGCGTTAATATGCTCGCTTGTTCAGACCTTTGTTACAGACGGCAGTACAAAGAAAATCATCAGCCTTGTTTTAGGCGCTTTTATTATCTGCTGTATGGTTGTTCCAGTAAAAAATGCCGTATCGTCATTTAATACCGATATTGAGGAAAAGCAAAATTCTGTTAAAGAAATATCAACTGATGATGAGGCATACAGCAATGCTGTTATAAAGCAGACGGAGATAAATCTTGAAACTGCATTAAAAAATCTTCTTTTACAGAATAATATTATAATCAAATCGTGTGACATAATTTTGAGCAGAGTTGAAAACAACGGCATAATCATAGCGTCAATCAGCATATATATAGACAAAGAATTTGTTCGGTACACAAATCTTGTATCGTCAATTGTTTATGACAATTTCGGAATTACACCAAATATTATGACGGAGTGAATTATGGAAGACAAAACAAGTTCAAAGCTGAAATCAATGCTCGACAGTAAAAAAATAAGAAATATCATAATCGTTGTCGGCCTTATCGGCATAGGTTTAATATTTCTTTCAAACTGGGTTGATTTCGGTTCTTTGACATCAGGAAAAGGAGATAAAGCATTTTCCGTAAAAACATACAGCACAAAAATAGAAAATGATTTGCAGACGGTGATTTCAAAAATTCAGGGAGCAGGCAAGACGGAAGTGTTGCTTACAATGGAAAATTCCGTTGAATATGTTTATCTTGACAACAGCACCACAAAAACAAAGGAAATTGAACCTTTGATAAGAGGAGTGCTTGTAGTGTGTGAAGGCGGTGATGATCCTGTTGTGGTTGAGCGTGTCACCGATGCAGTCACTAAAGCGCTTGATATTTCAACAGCAAAAGTATGTATTACAAAATTATCAGAATAAAGGTCGGGAGTAATATGAAATCTAAGAAAAAATATATCGTTTTTGCATCACTTGTGCTTGCACTTTCAGCGGCTGTGTACATAAACTGGCAGCTTTCGGGGGCAAAAACTCCCAAAAGTGCCAAAGAACTCGGAGCGGCATCATATGTCAGTGCAACCGCTTCGGCGTCGGTTGATGAGGAACAGCAGACGGCGGCACTTTCAAACGAGAGCAAAAGCTATTTTTCAGCCGAAAGGACAAAGCGGCAGGCAACTCAGGATAAAATAATTGATGATGCAAAAGAAATTTTCAATCTTGAAAGCTCGTCTGATGCCGACAAAAGCGAGGCTGAAAAGAATGTTGAAGAGCTTCTAAAAACCTTTACAATTCAGGACAGCATTGAAAGTATTGTCAAAGCCAAAGGATTTTCAGAATGCCTTTGCTATATAAGCGATCAAGGTGTGTCGGTAATTGTTCCGAAATCTCAGCTTGACGATACATCTGTTCTGATTATTGACGATGCCGTGGTTACTCATTATGAGGTTGATTATGACGATATATCGGTAATAGGGGCATGAAATTAGCAGAGGGCATAGTGTCCTCTGCTTTTTTTATGCATAAAAATATTCCTATGTTCACAAAGAATACTGCGCAATAGGCTGAAATTTTTCCGGAAACTTGTCAATCGATTTAAACGGATATATAATTAGAATTATAACAATTAGAATTAAAACTATTAAAGAGAGGGTTGTGTATGAAAGAGTCAATTCACTATCTGCTGATGTCTGACCATATGCTTGTGCAAAAGGCACTTCTCGGCAGTATCAAAGAATCGGGACTTACATTGGGTCAGCCGAAAATACTCGATTACCTAAAAGACCATAACGGCTGTGTACAAAAGGATATTGCGGCAGGCTGTCACATTGAGCCTGCGTCCATAACCGTGATTTTGCGTGGTATGGAAACCAAAGGCTATATCGCAAGGAAATCTCTTGGCGGCGACAGAAGGTCACTCTATGTTTTTCTCACCGATAAGGGAAAAGAGTATGTCCGATATCTCAATGAAAAATTTGACAGCGTAGAAAGTATTGCAACAGACGGCTTTTCAGAAGAAGAAACGGAAGTGTTCCAAAGTCTGCTTGCAAAAGTGTATGAAAATATGACAAAGCATTTTGAAAAGGAAGTTATGTAATGAATTTAAAAAATATGAAAATCAGATTGCCGATGTATTTTATCGGTCTTTTTATAATGACAATCGGAATTGCACTTTCGGTAAAATCAAATCTCGGTGTATCTCCCGTAAGCTCAATCCCATACACAATGACCTGCATATGGGGCATAGAAATGGGCAAGGCAACAATCATATTCCACATTGTTCTTGTGTTCATTCAGTTTTTGTTACTTCGCAAAAACTTTAAATTAATAACCCTTTTGCAGATTCCCGTAGGCGTTATCTTCGGCTATTTTACAACATTCTGCAACTACCTTGCATCATTCTTTCCGACACCCGATAATCTTATTGTCAGAATCTTAATGGTGCTTGCAAGCTCCGTTATTGTCGCAGTCGGAATTTTTCTGTATCTTCCTGCCGATGTTATTCCGCTCGCAGGCGAGGGTGTAATGTCTGCTGTTTCACAGGTTACAAAAATCGAATTTTCAAAGATAAAAATGGGTTTTGATATCACTATGGTGGTAGTGTCGGCAGCGGCTTGTCTGATTATGATTCACAGCCTTGGCAGTGTCGGTGCAGGAACAGTAATTGCGGCATTTCTTGTCGGATTTATTCTCGGCATTATCAACAAAGCTTTCGGAAAATACAGAGATAAACTTCTTAAAAAGACTCCGTCCGTTCAGGTTGATGAAAAAACTGATGATGAGCAGAATCCTACATATGTAATCACCGTGTCAAGGGAATACGGCAGCGGCGGCAGACAGATTGCAAAGGCACTTGCCGAAAGTCTTGGGTTTAAGTATTACGATAACGAGCTGATAAAACTTGTTGTTGAGAAGAGCGGCTATTCTCCTGATTTTATTGAAAAGAATGAACAGACAATTAAAAATCCTTTACTTCACGATTTCTTTGCGTGGTACGGCGGACCGCTTGATACCGCAAATATGCCGAATGTCGAAAGCCTTTTTAACCGTGAAAAAATGTAATAAAAACCATTTCACAGAATGAATCCTGCGTAATAGTCGGCAGACTTGCAAACGAGATTCTCAAAAACAAAAAGCATACATTCAATGTATTTGTATCAGCCGATGAAAATACCGAGGCAGAGAGAATTTCCGAAAGGGATAATCTTTCCGTAAACGATGCTCTTAAAAAGGTCAGAAAGGTAAACCGTGAAAGAGCCGACCATTGCAAATACTTTACATCTTCCGAATGGGGCAATGCAGATAACTACGATTTGTGCATAAAGTCCGATACATTCGGCTGTGATGAGAGCACTAAAATTATTGAAGAGTTATTCAGAAAGAAATTTCCGAAATTCAAATGATTTGTCACAGATATCTTTGTCAATTCTTATTTACATTCAATTTCAGTTATGGTATAATCTTGATGATAATAACTACCTTTATTAAATTAATTTAACGAAAAGTTGGGCTTAATATGGATAATGAAATGAACAATGTAACTAATGATATTGAAGTTAATGATATTTTTGAGGAAGAGGTTAATCTTACAAGAAGTGAGTCGAGAGAGCAGGCTTTTATGCTTTTGTTCTCAAAGTCTTTTGACGATGAGCCTCTTGAAGAAACAATAGATGATAATTCTGAAATGTTTATAGGCGGTGTTTGCGCATATGCTCAGGCTGTAGTTTCCGGCATTGAGGACAAGCATGAGGAGATTGACGAAATCATTGCAAGCCACCTGAAAAAGGGCTGGACTCTTTCAAGGATTTCAAAGCCGTCGCTTGCTATTCTTCGCCTTGCAATCTATGAGATGAAGTATCTCGACAATGTTCCGCAGAGCGTTTCAATCAACGAGGCTGTTGAACTTGCCAAGAAATATACAATCGACGAGAGCAAATTTGTAAACGGTATTCTCGGCACATATTCCCGTGAATTTTCGGGAAAGTCGGAGAAGTGATATGAGCCTTTTTCTCGGAATTGACACTTCAAATTACACAACATCAACCGCCCTTTACGACAGCAAAACGGGCGAAATGGTTCAGCAGAAAAAACTTCTTCCCGTAAAAGAAGGTCAGCTCGGACTTCGTCAGAGTGACGCTGTGTTTCACCACACAGCACAGCTGCACACGCTTATTGAAGAACTTTTGAAAGATGTTGATACAAGCAAAATAGCCGCAATTGCGGCGTCAAGCCGTCCAAGACCTGTTGACGGCTCATATATGCCGTGTTTCACCGTTGGAGAGAACACGGCAAAAATTTTATCTTCCGCAATGAAAATACCTCTTTACACATTTTCACATCAGGAGGGACATATCTCGGCGGCATTGTTCGGCTCGCAGAGAACAGATTTGTTTGATAAGCAGTTTATCGCTTTCCATGTCAGCGGAGGTACAACCGAGGCAGTATTTGCCAAAGGATTCGGCACGGGCTTTTCCGTTGAACTTGCGGCACACACACTCGACCTTAATGCAGGACAGGCAATTGATCGCACAGGACTTATGCTCGGTTTAAAATTCCCGTGCGGTCCTCAGCTTGAACAGCTTGCCCTTAAAAATACAGAAAAAATCAAGGTAAAACCAACGCTCAAAGGCTGTGATTGTTGTCTCAGCGGAGTTGAAAATCTTTCCAAAAAGCTGATTGACGAGGGTAAATCTCCCGAATATGTTTCGGCATTCTGTCTTAAATATATTGAACAGACCTTATCCAAAATGACCGAAGGACTGCTTGAAAAATACGGAGAACTTCCATTGCTCTTTGCAGGCGGAGTAATGTCAAATCAAATGATAAAAAATTCTTTTGAAGAAAAATATAATGCAATATTCGCACCGCCGCAGTTTTCGGCAGATAACTCGGCAGGAATTGCATATTTAGGATACAGGAAGTATAACGATGTACACACCCGAGTTTAGCAAACCACGAGTTTTAAGTGTTTCACAACTGAATTTCTATATAAAGTCAATTATTGAAAATGACGCAAGGCTGAATTTTGTCTTTGTTACGGGTGAAATTTCAAACCTAACCGACCATTACAGAAGCGGACACATCTATCTTTCAATCAAAGACGAAAAATCTGTTATAAGAGCCGTAATGTTTGCCGGCAATGCCCGTAATTTAAAGTTCAGACCGACCGACGGAATGAAAGTAATCTGCCGTGGCAGAGTTGCAGTCTATGAACCCACAGGTCAGTATCAGCTTTATATTGAAGATATGCAGCCTGACGGCATAGGTGCGCTTTCGCTTGCTTATGAACAACTTAAAAAGTCGCTTGCCGAAAAAGGACTTTTTGCTCCCGAACATAAGAAGAAAATTCCGCCGTTTCCGAATTCAATCGGTGTAATTACTTCTCCCACAGGTGCGGCAGTACAGGATATCCGCAACATTCTTTCAAGAAGATTTCCGTCTGCCGACATAATTATGTGTCCCGTACTTGTTCAGGGCGAGAATGCTCCCGCCCAACTTATTGACGCCGTACAGAAACTTGATAAATATAACGCCTGTGATGTTATCATAATCGGCAGGGGCGGCGGTTCAATTGAAGATTTGTGGGCATTCAATGATGAAAACCTTGCTTATGCAATCTACAACTGTAAAATTCCGGTAATTTCCGCTGTCGGTCATGAAACCGATTTTACAATCTGTGACTTTGTATCCGATCTCAGAGCGCCGACTCCGTCTGCGGCGGCAGAGCTTGCAGTTCCCGATACTGCGGAGCTTGTTGATTACTATAAATCTCAAAAGCAGTATGTTTCGTCAATGGCAACATTGAAATTAAGGCAGGAATATAATGCTCTTACGGAATTAAAAACAAGACTGTCCGTTGTATCACCACAACAGAGAATTTTTGAATATGAAAAATCTCTTGAACTTTGCAAAACGAAAATACAGCATTTTGTTCAGGAAACAATAAATAAAAAAACAGCCGATATCACAAAGACAGCCGCTAAACTTGAAGGACTCAACCCCGTTAAAATTCTTTCAAGAGGTTATTCGATTGCCGAAAAAGACGGTAAGGCGGTAAATTCCGCAAAAATGCTGAACAGCGGAGATGAATTTACACTCCGTTTTTCAGACGGTGAAATAAAGGCAAAAGCAACAGGTGAGTAAAATGGCATTTACACATTTACATCTTCATACAGAATACAGTCTGCTTGCCGGTGCCTGCCGTCTGAGCAGACTTGCAAAAGCCGCAAAAGAAAAAGGAATGACTGCACTCGCAATCACCGACCACGGTGTAATGTATGGTGCAGTCGATTTTTATAAGGAATGCAAAAAGCAGATAATCGGCTGTGAAGTGTATGTTGCACCGCAAAGCCGTTTTGACAAGACCTCATCCTATGGAAAATACTATCATATGGTTCTGCTCTGCAAAAATCATACAGGCTATCAGAATCTTATCAAGCTTGTGTCAAAGGGTTTTACGGAGGGATTCTATACAAAGCCGAGGATTGATGATGAACTCCTTGCCGAGTATCATGAGGGCTTAGTCTGCCTCTCTGCCTGTCTGGCAGGTGAAATTCCGCAAAAGCTCCTTGATGGTGATTATGCCGGTGCAAAGTCAAAGGCAGAATTTTACCGTGATATATTCGGGAGTGAGAACTTTTTTATAGAGCTTCAAGACCACGGAATTGAGGAACAGAAAAGGATAATTCCAAGCCTCATAAAGCTTGCCCGTGAAATCGGTGTTGACATTGTTGCAACAAACGATTGTCACTATATCGAAAAACAGGACAGCACGGTTCACAATATTCTTCTCTGTATTCAGACCAACCGAACAGTCAATGACAGCGACAGAATGGAGTTCAAAACCTCGGAATTTTATCTTAAAACAGAAGATGAAATGCGTGAGGTGTTTGCAAATTACCCCGAAGCTATCGACAATACACAGAAAATTGCTGATATGTGCAATGTGGATTTTGAATTCGGTGTACGCAAGCTTCCGAGATTTGATGTTCCTAATAATGAAGATCATCTGCATTATTTCAGAAGAAAATGCTATGAGGGGCTTTATAAACACTATGGCGAGAATCCCGACAAAGCTCTGATTGACCGACTTGAATATGAAATCAACACGGTGTCCCAAATGGGTTTTGTAGATTACTACCTCATTGTAAATGACTTTGTAAGCTACGCAAAATCATGCCAAATTCCTGTCGGACCCGGCAGAGGCTCGGGTGCAGGCTCACTTTGTGCCTACTGCATAGGCATAACCGCAATCGATCCGATAAAGTACAATCTTCTTTTTGAAAGATTTCTCAATCCCGAAAGAGTCAGTATGCCCGATTTTGATGTCGATTTTTGTAAGGAACGCAGGGGAGAGGTTATCGACTATGTTGTGCGTAAATACGGCGAAGATCATGTTGCACAGATAATTTCGTTCGGTACAATGGCGGCAAGAGGTGCAATCCGAGATGTCGGAAGGGTACTTGAAATTCCGTATGCGACAGTAGATTCTGTTGCAAAGCTTGTTCCTATGGAACATGATATGACAATCGAGGAAGCGCTGAAACTGAGTCCCGATCTGAGAAGTCGCTGCAATAACGATCCGCAGATAAAAAAACTGCTTGATGTAGCAATGAGCATTGAGGGAATGCCCCGTCACGCAACAATGCACGCCGCAGGAGTTGTAATCACCGACAAGCCCGTCAGCGACTATGTTCCGCTGTCAAAAAATGACGATAATGTTGTAACACAGTTCACCATGACGGCGCTTGAAGAACTCGGTCTTTTAAAAATGGACTTCCTCGGTCTCAGAAACTTAACCGTAATCAATGATGCAGAAAAGCAGATAAAACATAAAAATCCCGACTATAATCCCGATATGGTCGATGAAAATGATAAAAAAGTTTTTGAAATGTTTTCAAAAGGATACACGGAGGGTGTGTTTCAATTTGAAAGCCAAGGAATGAAAAATGTTCTCACTCAGCTAAAACCGGAGCGAATTGAGGATCTTATAGCCGTTACGGCACTCTATCGTCCCGGACCTATGGACAGCATCCCCGTTTATATTGACTGTCGTCACAATCCGTCGCATATTCGTTACAAACATCCGCTTTTAAAGGAAATTCTCGGAGTTACAAGCGGTTGCATAATTTATCAGGAACAGGTTATGCAGATTTTCAGAACGCTTGCAGGCTACAGTCTCGGCAGAGCGGACATAGTGCGCCGTGCAATGAGCAAGAAAAAACTTGCCGTAATGGAGTCGGAGCGTGAAATATTCATTCACGGTCTTACTGATGATGACGGAAATATTATAGTTGAAGGATGCATTCGCCGTGGGGTTGATGAAGAAACGGCAATTTCCGTTTATGATGAAATGGAAAGCTTTGCACACTACGCATTTAACAAATCCCATGCTGCGGCATATGCCAACATTTCCTACAAAACTGCATGGCTCAAATGCCACTATCCCCGTGAATATATGGCGGCTCTGCTTTCAAGTGTTCTTGATAATCAAAATAAACTTGCGTCATATATCACTGAGTGCAAACGGCTCGGAATCCGTGTGTTGCCTCCTAATGTCAACGAAAGCAATCTTCATTTTACGGTCAGCGGAAACGATATCCGTTACGGACTTCTTGCCGTTAAAAATCTCGGCAGAAATTTCATAGATGAAATCATCTCGGAGCGCATAAACAATCCTTATGAAGATTTTTTCGATTTCTGCAAAAGGCTCTACGGCAGAAATATGAACAGCAGAGCAATTGAAAGTCTGATAAAATGCGGTGCATTTGACGGACTCGGAGCAAATCGCAGACAATTGCTCGCAATCAGTAAAACCGTTCTTGATGATGTTGAGTATGAAAGCAGAAGAAATGCGGGCGGTCAGATGTCGTTTTTTGATGATGCAGAGGTTGATGCTCAATCATCAAAGCCAAAAATTCCCGATTTGCCCGAATTTCCCGTTTCTGAACTTTTGCATATGGAAAACGAAATTGCGGGAATGTATCTCAGCGGTCATCCGCTCGATGAATACACAACTTTTTCAAAAGCAATCCATGCCGACAAAACAGGCGATATAATCAATAATGACAGCGGTATGTATTTTGACGGAAAAAAAGTCAGCCTTGTCTGCATAGTTGCAAAGCTGAAAACCCAGCTTACAAAAAATAACAGGATTATGGCTTTTGTCAATGCCGAGGACAGATACGGAATGCTTGAAATCGTGATTTTCCCGAATGTATATGAAAAATATTCCGCCCTTCTCGGTGCAGGCGGTGCGTTGCTGTTCCGTGGAACTGTCAATTTAAAAGAAAACGAAGAGCCGAAAATCATCTGCGATTCCATAGCGTCTGCCCGTACAAACGAGGATTGCAAAAATAACCCTGTTGCAATAAAAAACACAGAACATTTTTCGCAAAATTATCAGATGCAAGCCGTGAAAAATGATACACAAAAGCCTTCTGCACTGTATTTGCGTATTGATGACCTCAATACCGACAAATACAACCGTGCAAAGCGTGTTCTTGACATTTTTGACGGCAGAACGCCTGTTATTTTCTATCTTACCGACACTAAAAGAAAGGTGAAAGCCCCCTCGTCAATGTGGGTTGATATCAATCCTGTAATGATAAAAGAACTCAAATATCAGCTTGGTGACGAAAATGTGGTGGCAAAATAACCAAAAACAAACTTTTATTTCAGTTATTTGCAATAAAAATTGGTGAAAGCTATTGAAAATTTCGTTTTTTTGTATTATAATTTATGTTGTTAAAACACTTTATTGCATAAAAGTGCAGAAGTATATGATGCTTTACAGCGTGAAAGTGCTGAAAGCTTAGGAGGAAATTAAAATGAAAAAAGCTAAAAAAATTGTCGCAGTTGCTCTTGCGGCGGCTTCTATGTCACTCGCATTTGCAGGATGCGGCGGTTCTGCAGAAAGCTCAAAGGCAGATAATTCAGGCACGGACGGTAAGGTTTACAATATCGGTATCTGTCAGCTTGTTCAGCACGAGGCTCTTGACGCCGCAACAAAAGGTTTTAAAGATTATCTTACTGAGAAACTCGGTGCAGACAATGTAAAGTTTGACGAGCAGAACGCTCAGGGCGATTCCGCAACCTGCGCTACAATCTGTAACCAGTTTGTTTCTTCAAACTATGACCTTATTCTCGGCAACGGTACTGCCGCACTTCAGGCAGCATACACAGCAACACCGAATATTCCGATTCTCGGTACTTCAATCACAGACTACGGCACAGCGCTCGACAAGTCTGATTGGAACGGCGTTTCGGGTATGAATGTTTCGGGTACAACAGACCTTGCTCCGCTTGATCAGCAGGCGGCAATGCTCAAGGAGCTTTTCCCCGATGCAAAGAATGTCGGAATTCTCTACTGCTCGGCTGAGGCTAACTCAAAGTATCAGTGCGATACAATCACTCCTTATTTCAAGGATGCAGGCTATACTGTAAAATCATATTCATTTGCAGATTCAAACGATGTTGCCGCAGTTGCAAAGACTGCCTGTGACGAGAGCGATGTTCTTTACATCCCGACAGATAACACAGCGGCGTCTAACACAGGTATCATCGACAATGTTGCCACAGCCGCAAAAACTCCTATTGTTGCCGGCGAAGAAGGCATCTGCAAGGGCTGCGGTGTTGCAACACTTTCAATCAGCTATGATGAACTCGGCAGAAAAACAGGCGAAATGGCTTACAACATTCTTGTAAAGGGCGAGGACATCACAAAGATGAAGGTTGAGGCTGCTCCGAATGTAACAAAAGAATATATCAAAGATCGTTGTGACACATACGGAATCAAAGTTCCCGACGGTTACACAGAAATCAAAGCAGAATAATTCATATTAGGAAAAATAATATTGGCAGGGGTGCCGTGCAAGCGACACCCCGATATTTTATGTATAGGTGGTTTTTATGGATTTTTTAGCAAACTACTTCGGTTCTCTTAATCCAATGAGCTTTTTATCCGCACTTCCGGGTAATATTGCTCAGGGTATAATCTGGGGACTTATGGGACTCGGTGTATTTCTCACCTTTAAGCTTTTGAACTTTGCCGACCTCAGCGTTGACGGTTCATTTGCAACAGGCGGTGCAGTAACCGCAGTTATGCTCATCAACGGCTGTCCAGTTTGGGCAACAATCATCGTAGCAATCCTTGCAGGTCTTGCGGCAGGTCTTGTAACGGGACTTCTTCACACGCTTCTCGGAATCCCCGACATTCTCGCAGGTATCCTCACACAGATTGCTCTTTATTCAATTAACCTGAATATTATGGGAAAATCAAACCTCCCAATCAGCTACAGAAACTATACGCTTGTTGTTTCTGCAAGCAATATAAATATGGCAATTCTCGTAGGTCTTGGAATTTGTGCCGTTGTAATTGCCGCAATGTATTGGTATTTCGGCACGGAACAGGGTTCAACAATCCGTTCAACAGGTTCAAACCCTGCAATGAGCAAGGCACAGGGCATTAACATCAATTTTACAAAGGTAATTGCTCTTGCACTTTCAAACGGACTCGTTGCACTTTCGGGTTCACTTTTTGCTCAGTATCAGGGCTTTGCGGATATCAACATGGGCAGAGGTGCAATCGTAATCGGTCTTGCTGCTGTAATCATCGGTGAAGTTCTCGGTGAGGCAATTTTCCGCAAGCACATGAATTTCATCATCAGAATGGTCTTTGTAATTGTCGGCGGTATTCTCTATTATATCGCAATGGGCATTGTACTCTGGCTCAAGATGCCGACAGACGATACAAAGCTCTTCACGGCAATTATCGTTGCAATCTTCCTTGCAGTTCCGTATCTCCAGAAAAAGAGAAAGACTTCATTCAAGAAAGTTGCAAAAATGAATGCTAAAAACGCACAGAAGGAGGGTTAAGAATGCTTGAAATCAAGAATGTATGGAAAACCTTTAATAAAGGCACAGTAAACGAAAAGCAGGCACTCTGCGGAGTTAATCTCACCCTCAATGACGGCGATTTTTGTACGGTAATCGGCGGTAACGGTGCAGGTAAGTCAACAACACTCAACGCAATTGCAGGTGTGTGGCCTGTTGACTGCGGTCAGATTCTCATTGACGGCAAGGATATTTCCGCATTGCCCGAGCATAAAAGAGCGCCGTACCTCGGCAGAGTATTTCAGGACCCGATGACAGGCACGGTAGCCGATATGGAAATTATAGAAAACCTCGCAATTGCCGCAAGACGAGGCAAAAAAAGAGGACTTTCGTGGGGCGTAAAGGCTGACGAAAGAATCCGTTACCGTCAGATGCTTGCAGAGTTCGACCTCGGACTTGAGGACAGAATGTCCTCAAAAGTAGGACTTCTCTCTGGCGGTCAGCGTCAGGCAATAACACTCCTTATGGCAACAATCAAAAAGCCAAAGCTTCTCCTGCTTGACGAGCATACAGCCGCCCTTGACCCGAAAACAGCCGCAAAGGTGCTTGAGCTTTCCGACAAAATCATTGCCGAAAACAACCTTACGGCACTTATGGTAACTCATAATATGCATGACGCAATTACTCACGGCAACCGTCTTATTATGATGAGTGACGGCAAAATTATCCTCGACATCTCAGGTGAAGAAAAGAAAAATCTTACGGTTGAACACCTCCTCGAAATGTTTGAAAAAGCAAGCGGTTCAAAGCTTGAAAACGACCGTATGCTTTTAAGTAAGGATAAATAATCAAAAATCATATAATCTCAAACAAAATGCCCGACACCGCAGTCGGGCATTTTTATTTGTATATTAAACTATGCACGGTTATCCGTAGCGGTGTCCGTCGGACTGCCGTCACGCAAAGGCGGAAAATTTTCCGTCAAACTGATTTTATAATGTTACTGTACAACATTCAAATATTGAACTTTCAGCAAAATAGCATTATCAAATTTGTAACACACGGCATAACAATTTCTTAATCAGAATAATTAAAAACACCGATATATAGACGAATTCTACAAAAAAAGTACCATAACTTGTGCGTAACATAAAAATATCTTGTCAAAACGGTAAAACTGAATGTAAAAACAAACACAAAACTATCACATTAAACAAACACAATAAAATTATTGCAACCTAATTGAAAAAATCAATCTAAAATGGTATAACCTACTATAAAGAATATGGGTTAGTGTCCACATTTTGACTGAAACAGGTTAAGGATACAATTTTCGGCTGAATTCTCGTTGTTTTTTTGTAAATTAACTGCAAAATCCCGTGGCTTTACCGATTATGTTTCACCGTTGGTCAGGCGGTAAAGGTCGAACCCGAACCTAACCAAAACCAAAATATTCGGTTATGGAGGTAATAATTATGAAAACGAAAATTTCTCATTTGGCAGAAGCACTGTTCCCGTCATCCTTGCGGTAATGATGCTTCTGTCAACAATGCTTATCGGCACTGTTTCAACAGTTAATGCGGCTACAAGTACAAAGAAGGTATTTTTGTTAAATGCAGCTAATTGGGAAACACCATGTGCTTACTGTTGGGATGGTAGTAACGAGAATGGAAAATGGCCTGGAATAGCTATGACTAAGGAAGGTACTAAGGATGGTTTTGATGTATATTCTTTTACACCTTCAACTGGTTATTCTAATATTATTTTTAATGATAATGGAAATGGTTCTACACAGTCCGCTAAATTTGATTATCCAATTACTGATAATCAGATGTACAATAATTATACAAATGCATGGTCAACCTATTCAGGCGGTTCAGGCGGTTCAGGTGGTTCAGGCGGTGGTTCGACAGAAGCTACATATTATCTTTGGACATCAGAATCTGATAATGTAACCGATGCAAATGCATGGACTTCCACCGAATTGACTTATTCAAATGGTTCTTATGTTGGTAATGTGAGTTTTCCAAAATACGGTTGGAACTACTACTTTACAATCAATAAAAGTCCTAATTCAGTAAAAGAATCGACAATTTGGTCATCGGAAAATGAAGTTAGAGAAAATTTAAGATCTGAAACTTCAGACTTTACAAGTGATATTGACGTACAGGAAAACAATGGTTGTTACTTGGCTCGAGTTTCTTTCCAAAAGGAAAATACAGATGTTAAGTTTACATTTACCCCTGAAAAGACTGTTGTTATCAGCAGAAATACATCAACCCCTGTTGGAAATGCAAAGATCAATGTTCCTACAGTTGAAAACGCAATTGTAACAGCTACTGCAAATTCTACAACCTACAACGAGGGTCAGTCATTTGATATCAAAGTAGGATCTTCATTCACGGTTAAAGTTACGGGCGAAAACGGTTATACTCTCAATAAAATTACATACGGAACGCAAAGTGGAACTGAAACCGGTGCAGAATTTACGGCTGTGTCCGATGCAACAACATTTATTCTAGCTATGAATCAACCTGTTTCCAATCCGGTTAAAGTAACATTCAATTCAAATAACAGTGATTACGGTACTGTTTCTGCTAAACACAACGAAGCTGCTTTCACTTCCGGTGAAACAGTAAACGTGGGCGATGAAGTAACATTCATTGCAAAACCAAACAATGGCTACGCTCTTTCCGACTGGACTGTAACGGTTAATGATAAATCAGAAACTCGTACCGGTTCTTCACTTTCTCTTAAGATTACAGCTGATACAACCGTAACCGCTAACTTTAAAGCAGAAGATTCAGGTACACAACCCGACTACTATATCCTTTGGGGAAATGATGCTAAATTTTCCGAGTACCAAGCTAAAAAGCTTTATTTAACGGATGATGGTAAGTATTACGCAAAGTTTGATGTTGCAACTGACAATATAGTTAAGGAGAAAGATTGTTTCTTTGTATTCTCTACAAGTAATACAACAAGTGGCGTTACACCTGGAGATACCAATGTAACAATTAATGAAGTCGCTAAAAACAATTTTTATTTCCAAAGCAACAATAGTGTTATTAGTGGTAGCAATAATAATACAAAGGTTCCAAAAATTTGGAACGGAAATGATGATTTGCTTGGATTCAAAATTATTGTTTCAGATATTGATCCTTCTAATGGGAAAGTAACTTATTCTTGTGAGCCTACTTTTGATGTAGCACCTGCTAATACTGTTGAAATCACGGCAAAAGACGGTACAATTCGTGTTGGCTTTACTAATACTGGTGATAAAAAAACTACCGTTGTTTTAGGTGATACAACTCTTTCAATAACAACTCCTGATGATAAAATAATTACTGCATCTGATTCACGCAAGACTGATGGTGAAAATCGTGCTGTTACTGCTAAAAGAGTTCCTTATGGCTCAACAGTAACCGTTAAAACCACAATTAACCCTGACGCAACCTTTGCAGGTCACAATGGCAGTGATTACTATGTAAAGGGATTCAGCGTAAACGGTATCTTTGGCGGAGTTCTTTCACAGACTGAAGGTGAAAATCATAGTAGTTATGAATATACTTATACTTTTAAAGTAAATCAAGAGATTTATGGTTCAAAGCTTGAAATCACTCCTGTGTATTTCCTCAAAAATGATGAGAACTGCGTGTATTTCTACATTGAGAACTACGATTCTGCAAAACAAATTTGGGGCAATACTCCTTCATGTTATGTATATTATGGTAGTGGTAAGACAACATTAGAAGCATTAGGCTATTACCCCGGACAACCAATGGTTGACTACAACGGTTCTATCTTTACTCAGATTCCTAAATCTATAGTCAATGGTGGTACCACAGAAAAAATTACAGGTATGACGCTTAATAACTATGTTTGGGACGATGTTCATAGTGAATATAACGGTAAAAATCAGAAAGAAGATACTGCACAGACATACGATTACTATGATTTTGTTAAGATAGCTGATAGCGGTGTTAATGCTGAGAACATTATTTATCGTTTTAAGTATAATGAATTTAATAATGAACCGGCTGATAAATTTGCTGATTCTAAAGCTGATGATGCCGGTTGGGAAGTATTCCTCGACTACCAGAATTATCCGACAGATATTTTTGGTAATATAATTGATAATAAGAAGCTTGACTATAAGGACACTCAGAGTGTAACCAGTCAGGGTAATTATCTTTCAATTATTTCGGACGGTTACCAGAATAACTACATCGGTAAATATGCAACTGCTTGGAGCATTTATAACAAGGATGGCGATAGAGTGGCTACTATTCCGTCATCAGCTCTCTTGTATGCCCTTGGCAAGTCCGATGAGCAAATAAAAAAATCCATTGATTCTGCATCAACTCCTGCTGACTTCCTCCCCGGTAAGACAGATAGAGATACTTATTGGAAAACATTTAAAACTTTATATCAAAATTATAAAGATGTTTATGCTCGGATTAACTTTGAGGCAGCTATCACAGGCGGTGGTGAGAAGGGTAACCGTCTTGACGGTCGTTGGTACTATTCTCAGAATCAACAGGAAATCACCGGTGAAATCAAGATTCAGTATGCAAATACACTTGATGACTACAAAGTAGGCGATTTCCATGAAGATACATTTGCTAATGATGAACCTTCATAAATTCTCGGTACGACAACAGGAGCAAGTGCATACTTTACCGATCCAGTGGATAGCGTAAGAAAACTTACTACTACTGTTGATAATACTCAGGATTATAAGTTTGAAGTTAATGCAACTTCAACTGCAGCATACACATTTGTTGGTTGGTATCGTCTTATTGATGGTGATTACAAGGCAATCAATCCTTCAAATATGAGCAGTTTGACAGGTGCAGTTACACAAAATTCAGATGTAACGCTTGTTGCTCGTTATATCAAAACTCCGGGCGGTTCAATGACCTTCCACCATTCATTGTACAACGGAACAAATGCAGGCGGCGGTAAAGCCACTACCGAAATTCAGGTTGTTGTAAAATCAAGTGATGGTAGTAAAGAGTACTACAACTCAGGTATAATTGATTCTACTGCTTCAATTGATCAAAAAACTATTAGTGAGATAGTTGCTGATCAGCGAGATGCTAAAATTACTGTTACTCTTTACACAACAACAAAGAACCTTTATAATTTCAATGGTTACTATTCTGCTGAAAACACAACAGATATAACTGCTTTTAAACCTACTTCTACACCAGTTGTTAGCGGAGACAGAAAAAATGGTCTTGTAACTAAATTAGAATATACGTTCTCGTTTAATGAATACTATAATAACCATAAGGATACTCTTATTGGTGATAATGCGGGAACAGTATACTATAACTTCTATTCTGACATTACTTCTATTAAAGTACCGTATAAGGTTCAGTTCTCTTACAAAGACAGAATGGGTGCTCAAAAGTATTACAACAAGGCAGGTTATGTTGATCCCGAAAACACTTCATCATACACATTTGTTGAGAATGCTACTAATGTTGAAGGTGTAGAATCACATTCTGTAAAGGTAACTCTTACAATGAGCTTTATCCTTTCTCTTGCACCGTATGAGTCAAACTTTACAAAGAATCTTACTTGGAATGAGACTCCTGATAGCAATACCGCTTTCGATTCATCAGATAGTAAGTCAATAGCATCAGCTGTTGTTAATTCAACTCAGTCAGACAGAACAATCCACCTTAATGTTTTCCGTGACAATAACGGTGTTCCTACTCCAAGGACAAATACTGATGGTGCTTTTGAACTTTTCAAAAAAAATGATTCAGCTGAATTACCTTATAATTCAGTGTTCTATACAAAAAATTCTGACGGAACTTATAAGTATGAAATCACTGCTCCGAAAACATATAAAGATAAACAGTTTATGTATTGGGCAATCTACTCCGATCCGGGATGTAATAATCTTGTTATTAAAGCATACAACATCGACGGTGGATTCAGCTATGTATCATATGACAACTATTGGATAGTTCCTGTTTATGGAAAAAGCTCAACTCCAAGTGCATCTGTCAAGGAAGTTTCTACTTCAACTCAGTTTATGGAAGTAACAAGAAACCAGTGGACAGCTGATACAAATTCCAGTTTTGTAGGATTTGACGCTGATAGTATGACTACACTTGATTCAGCTAAAGATTTCATTAAGGGTGACGGTGAAGACAAGCTTTACGCTGACTTTGTACTTAACTTCTTCTATAACGGCAAACAGCTTAGTGTATTTGATCCTAACAGCAAAAATGTTAAGGCAGGTGTTCTTATTCAGAGGTTAGATCTTGATAAAAATGAGACTACAGGATATATAACCGATTTGGATTATTATGCTAAAAAGTATAAGTCTGAACTTGATGATGCTAAAAAAGATGCAATCAAAAAAATTACAACCAATGAGTCTGTTATTCCATCAGTAAAACAACAGATTGATAATTATAGACTTGATAACAAGAACAGACTTCAGTATTATACTCGTTTTAACAATGTCAAAGGTAATAATGATTGTGTATTTAGACTCTATACATATATCCAGTATACCGGTGCAAGTGGTGAAACGGTTGTTGAACTTAGCGATCCGGTTTACTTCACATTTTATGATATTGCAAACAAGTAATAATAAAATTTAATTTGTATGTGCAGCAGGCAACTGTTGCACATACAGAATGAGTTAAGGAGTTATTTATGAAAAAAGAATATTTCTCCCCTGAATTTGAGCTTGTTAAGTTTAAATTTGAGGATATAATTTTAACGGGAAGCTTAATAGATGATGTTCCGGAAGTAACTAAAAATGATGGAGATGATTTTGGCTTTGAAAACCAATAAACAGTTTTTTGTTTCGATAAAAAAGATTTCTGCTTTTATCTTCGCATTTTTATTGGTGCTGATTTCTACATTTCAAATTTCTGCGGCTTCATATGAAACCGACGGCTTTGTATATTCTGTTTCTGACGGTAATGCGAGCGTAACCGGATATAAAGGTGATAAGACCGATATTGTTCTTCCGCTTAAGCTTCAAAGCTGGTCTGTATCTGAAATTTCTGATTTTGCCTTTGTGGGAAAGACCGCAATAACATCGGTCAGGCTTAACGAAGCAAGATATCTTAGAAGAATCGGTACTGATTCTTTTTACGGCTGTACTTCGCTTGAATCAATTTCAATTCCTATCTGGGTGAGAGATTTTGGTGCTGCCGTATTTCAGAATTGCACAAGTTTAAAATCTGTTACCTTTAACTGTGTGCCGAGTAAAATTACCGATCAGATGTTCTACAATTGTACTTCTTTAGACAAGGTATATTTACCTGCCGGTACAAATGCGATTGGTAAGAGTGCTTTTGCTGAATGTAAATCATTATCTGAGGTGTATATTCCTACATCCGTGACTTCTATTGCTTCTAACGCTTTCAGAAGCTCTCCGAATGTAACAATCAAGGGCAGTTACGGTTCTTATGCCGAGGAATATGCAAAGGCTAACAATATTCCGTTTAACGGCATTTCTGCTTATGATGTCGGTGATGTTTATATGGATGGCGGGATTGATATTTTAGATGCAACTCTTATTCAGAAGTATGTTGCCGGTATTGTTGAACTTTCGTCAGAGCAAAAACATCTTGCCGATTATAACAATGACGGTGACATCACGGTAGTTGACGCAACGAAAATTCAGAAGTTTATCGTTCATTTAAACTAACCAATAAAAAACAGGCTCACTTTTTGTGAGTCTGTTTTATTTCGGAGGACGCTTTGCCAAAATACTTAATAGCTAATTTTATCGTTGAAATTGAACCAAAATTTGATTACTTAAAAAAATTGTGCGAACCGTTTTTGTATGAAGGGGAGAGAAGTGCAGATTTTTCTGCAATACCGTCAGACTCATACTTAAATTCCCTGTTGAGCCGTATGGTTGAAGGTTCAACCATTGATGAAGCCGAAGAATTTGCAACGGCGTCAATTTTTAACCGCAAAATAATTCACCGTGGCGCTATGCTTGTGCATTCCTCGGCACTCGTTTTTGACGGAAAAGCGTATTTGTTTTCCGCCGATTCAGGCGTCGGCAAATCTACTCATACAAAGATGTGGCTGAAAAGATTCGGCTCAAAAGCTCATATTCTCAATGACGATAAGCCTGTTGTGAAAATTAAAAACGAAGTCCCGCTATGCTGCGGAACTCCGTTTGACGGCGGAAGCGGAATTGCTAACAACGAAACCGTTCCCGTAGGCGCTATAATATTCATAGAACGCTCAGACGATAATTTTGTTACAATTCCCGACACAAATGAGATTGTACAAAGGCTCTACAAATCAACTGTCAAATTTGTGAATAAGTCAGATGGAATGTCTTTGCTCTCAAATCTCGATAATCTTATTCGGCATACAAAATTTTATGTACTGCATTGCAATACAGATGATTCTGCCGTGGATGTTGCCTACAACAATATAATTAAAAACTGCAAATAAAAGACGGTCTGTTCTCGCAGACCGTCTTGTTATATGTATAAAATTGATTACTTGATTTCCTTAATCCAGCCTTCGGGAGCTTCGATTCTGCCCATCTGAATACCTGTAAGTGTATCGTAAAGCTTCTTTGTAATCGGACCCATTTCATCCATACCGCTCGGGAAACAAATTTCCTTGCCGTGGTCGTTAATTTTGCCGACAGGTGAGATTACAGCAGCTGTACCGCAAAGACCGCATTCTGCAAAGTCCTTAACTTCATCAAAGTAAACTTCTCTTTCTTCAACCTCAAGACCAAGATAATGCTCAGCAACATACATAAGTGAACGGCGGGTAATTGAGGGGAGAATGCTGTTAGACTTTGGAGTAACAACCTTGTTGTCCTTTGTTACAAAAATAAAGTTAGCACCG
>ERZ780185.255-NODE-255-length-37615-cov-2.856736_pt1 | contig 37615 bp, 15 predicted proteins | sample MGYA00511365_ERZ780185 | MGnify/ENA primary metagenome ERZ780185 (study PRJEB29588, sample SAMEA2151606) | human gut metagenome | biome: human gut; feature: human-associated habitat; material: faeces | place: Denmark | collected 2008/2010 ...
CCCGCCGCTGCCGCTGCCGTCGCCCTGTGTATTCATCCCTTCATTTCCTGCCGCGGCATCAGAAGCAGACATACCTGCCGTGTCCGCTGTTTCTTTCTTATCCACCCTGTCCTGCGGCTCCGGCTTTTCTTCCGCTGCCTTTTCATTAATTTCTTCATCAGGCATTTCCACAGGTTCAGCAGCATCATTGATTTTTGCTTCAGATGATTTCGCCGCCGGCGCCTTTCTCCCTTTGCTGCCTCCCCCGCCCCGGTTTCCGCCGCCCGCATCAAGCGATACCTGCAATACTTCCCCACGAAACGGAACTTCCATATATTTCACGCCGAACAATCCGAGCATGACAGCAGCAAATAAATGAATAAGGACAGCAGCGGCAATACCAACCGCATACCTCTGCCGGTCATTCATCCGCCTGCCTCCTGCTCCGCTGCCAGCCCGAACCTGGTGATGCCGGCCGCTTTAAACCGGTCGAGAACGTGGATGACATCATTGTAAGCGGCCTCCTTCTCTCCGCGGATAACGACGGAATAATTCGCGTCTGATCCGCTTCTTTTCTTTACTTCCGCCACAATCACATCCAAAGACATTTTTTTATCATCCAGCCAGCAGCTCCCATCTTTTTTGATAGTCACAAGGCTGCTGCTTTTAGAAACCGTTTCAGCGCTTTGCGCGTCAGGAAGGGCAATAGAGATTGTCCTCACTTCCGTCATGTACATCGTGCTGATGATAAAAAATGCAAGCAGCAGGAATATAAGGTCAAGCATAGGGCTGATCATCAGTTCAGGCATTTTATCCGCCTGCCTCGGTCTTCTCCTCATAATGCCCCCTCACTTCCCGGACAGTCCGGAGATAAGCGCATCTGCCACCGCATCCAGATCAAGCATCGCCTTTTTATACCTCGCGTTCAAATAAGCATGTACCAGCATACCTGTAATCGCGATCACCAATCCGAAAATAGTCGTAATCAGCGCTTCCGCCAATCCGGCGGTGACACCGGCCGTATTCTGCAGCTGTCCCGTCATGGAAGAAAAAGTCCCCATCATTCCGGTAATCGTCCCTAAAAGCCCAAGCATGGGAGAAAGCCCGATGATAACCCCTAAATAATCAAGATGGGCCGACAGCTGATTCAGGTAACGATCCGTCTTTTCATAGGTAACAGATTCAAGTGATTGACCAAGACTGTCCTTTTCAGACAAAATATCCTTTGCCAGTTTTGCAGCGCTGCCTGATGCACCTTCCGCCAGTTCTGCCGCTTCGGAAACTTTTCCCCGCGTCATTTCCTTACAGAACATCATCACAAATTTCGTGTCGGAGATTGCCTGCCGATAATACACATACCGCTCCACCGCCAGAAATATAACTGCCAGTGAACAAAACAGCAAAGGCCACATACACAGGCCTCCGCGGACAAAATATCCTACTGCCGAATCAAAAATCCCCATCGTGTTCCCTCTTCCTTTCTTCCCGGCACTCTGCCGTCCATAAAAATTACACTCATCATAAAAGGCACAGCCAAACTGAAATGAGAAAACATTTCCCATCCTCCATCCGGCTCATGCCTCGCGAGTCTTTTGATGATGAAATACAAACGGCACCCTGGCTCGGTTCATTGTCTGCCTGCCCCTCTGTGAAAGGGCCACAGCAGGCCGACTTCCCTTACAGCTGCGAGACAGCTCCGGCTTTTCACCGGATTCCCCGTTATTAGATTCCATTATCTTGTTTTTTAATTATTAGCTAATTGAATTCTATCATAGAATTTTTACATATTCAATTTTATTTTGTAACTTTTTGTGGATTTATTTAACCCCATCCAATGTTATTGATTCTTAAAAAAATACAAAAAGAGTATCCCGAGGAAGCAATCTCGCCGGATACTCTTTTATCGTTCTGTCATTATTTCATATTTGCTTTTACAGCATCTGTCAGATCGATGCCGCCATAAATAACGTCTCTTGCATTGATGACCAAATCTACGCCTTTATCTTTAGCCGCTTTCTCCACAGCCGCCCGGAATTTTGCCTGGATGGGAGCCATGACTTCATTTTCCTTTTGTGCCAGCTGCTGGTTCAGTTTCTGTCCGAGTGCCTGTTTATCCTTATCTGACATATCTTTAGATTGTTCATTGAACTGATTCTGTAATTTCTGCTGTTCAGAAACCACAGTCTTCCCTGCCTGCATAAAAGCCGGCGTGGAAGACAGGACATCCTCCACATTGACATAACCGGACGCTGCGTCAGCCTGCGCCATCATTCCAAGAGAAGCAGCTGCCATCATCATAGAAATAAGAACCTTTTTCATATGTAAACCTCTTTTCCAAAATAAAATACACGTCTCTTTCACTCTTTATTTCTTCCAGAGCTTTTCCATGATTGTCGGATACACCGCATTTAAATGCCCCTGGATCTGGTTCAGGATCGCCACAACGAGCGGCGCATCAAAATGATCAAGTCCCGCAGGGATGCAGCAGGTCAGCAGCACGTTGCCGGCTTCATCCACACTGTATTTCAGCATACGGTACTGGTCATTCAACGCATTCAGCTCTTCACAAACGGTCGCCTTTTTCTCTTTTGTTACAATCGCTGCCGCCACCTGTACCTGGATGATCGTGTAAACACTGTCATCAAACAAAATCATGAAAGGAAGGTTCTGTCCGGCTACAGGAAGGTTACTGCGGAAAGCCTGGGAATGCACGTCATCCTTAAAATCCTGAATACCGAACCCGCTGATTTTCGCATCTTCCAGATGCTTCTTAAACAAAGCTACCTTTTCAATCCCCACCTTTACTTCCGGCACTGCTGTTTCCGCTTTTACCGTATTCTTATTCTCCGCCATTTTGTACGCTCCATTTCTCTGGTCACGCCAGAACTCAAACAATAATTCTGTGATATCCCTGTACACTTTTTCTTTTTCTTTCAAAGGAAGATTCCAGTCATTTGCCACATGGGCTTTAAAACGCAATAATTTGATTTCTTTCAGTAAATTCAGATATAACTGTTTGCTGACAGGAACAACATTGCCTTTTACCGCTTCCACCCGTTTAATCTCATCCTTTAGTTTGATCATGAATGATCTCTCCGATTTTTAAATACATTTGCTGATTATTTACTATCCTGCCGGCATTTGGGATAAATAAAAATCTGCGGGACAAGCCAGACAGTTACCGAATGTACAAGTATCTACTGCCCCCTATCCTGCAGGTCATTAGAAAGTTGAAAACAAGCGGCATCCGACTGGGGTTTCTCACCCTTCACGGCTGTAAAACAGTTCCGGATTTCCACCGGATTCTCCACAAAAGCCTTTCGACTTTGTCTTCTCTCTGAAATTGTTCTAAACAAAGGTTGTTCAGATATTATTATATTACCATAAGACATATACCATTTGCAAATTATTTTACTTTTTCTTTTCCTCTTATGGTAATTTTATTTTCATTATTTTTAAGCTTTCTTTCATCTTGGATGCCAAGGGACGATAAATCCCTGCTGGGATTCCGACCGCTTTTTGCCTACTGGTAAAGTATCACTCATGTCAAAACGTCATCCGGAACGCCAGCAAAGAATCCATTACCATCACACTGAAGCCGGTAAGACGTCATAAAAGTAAATAGATTCTTCGCTCAGTGTCATATTGCTGCTTCCCATCTTTCTCACAAGATATCCTTACCCCTGCTCAGAATGACGACGGATGGTAAGACGTCATCCGCAGCGTCGGTGAAGGATCTATTGCCGTGATGAGGAAGCCGGTAAGGCGTCATCAGAATAATAGATTCTTCACTTAATGTCATGTTGCCGTTTACCTGCTTTCTCACACAGCATTCTTGCCTCCGTTCTAATGACGGGGTACGGAAGTCGTCATAATGACAGAAAACGTTAAGCGTTATAATGACGAGAAACGAAAGACGTCATCCTGAACGCAAGCGAAGGATCTATTACCGTGATGGAGAAAAAGATAAACTGAAAAGGACTGCCTTCCCATACCCGGAAAGGCGGTCCTTTCGTTTCTTCTTATTCAGTTCTCATAGCAAAGTTTTGTTCCATTCCCCTTTCGAAAGCGTTCATCATCCTTAGAAGCTGAAGCGGATGCCTGCGTCTATTCTCCACTTGCTCGAAACGTCAGCCCCGAAGTTTCTTGTGTAGGTTCCGTACAGATAGGTGTTCCTGTTCACCAGCCAGCTTCCTCCTACTTCTACGTCTACCCAGCTGTCTTTCAGGTCTACTTCTGTCCCGCTCGTCGGTTCGTTTTCCGCACTGAAGATGCTCTTCACTTTCCCTCCGAATTCATGGGCCAGCGCTATCTTCGCAAACAGGTTGCTTCTTTCTGTCTCTTTTCCTATCCCCAGTCCGATTCTCCCTATCACGCTGTTTATTCCGTCCTGGTGGATGTGCATTTTCTTCCCCCCTGCATAGTCGCTTACGGCGTCATAGTCTTTTCCTCCTAAGTGCCCTGCGGTGAGTTCAATGCTCGGGTCTATGTAGAAGCCGTTTTCTTTCTTCATCCGCTTCCCGTATTCCATGCTCAGCGACAGGCCGTTTGTCCTGTACTTCCCTTCCAGGCGGTGGTTCATTTCGTTGTATACGGTGTAGTCATTCTTTACTTTGCTTCCTCTCAGGATGACGTCTATGTACTGTCCGTCTTCTTTCTGCATGGTTCCGTACAGGGCAAGGCTTGCCAGTTTTTCTTTTCCTGTCCCGTTCGCGTAGATGTCTTTTCCTGTTCCGTAGTCCAAGGCCGCCCCGATTGTCCAGTTTCCTTTTTTCTTGTCGTAGCCTACCTGGGCTATGTCATAGGTTTGTTTGAGGTAGGTGTTCTGTTTGTCCAGTTTGTTCTTTCCGCCCAGGTATCTGGCCCAGATGCCGTTTTCTTCTTTGGCCAGTCTTATGTCTCCCATTCTTCTTTGCAGGTCGTTATTGTTCGTCCTCCACAGAAGGATGGTGGATGCCATGGCTGTTTTGGCGCCTTTCATCATCTGAGTTTCTTTGCTTCCATAAATAATAGGAGGCTTCGGCTTGGGATTAGGATTAGGATTAGGATTGGGATTGGGATTGGGATTGGGATTGGGATTCGGACTTGGGTTTATTTCTTTTGCATATCCTTGTCCACTTGCTTCATGGAAATCCATGTCCGCCATCTTCAACGTCGCAGAGGATGCTGTCAACCCTTCCGCAATCGTCGCCTGCCCTTTCAGGTTCTTTTCTCCGTTTTTGTAGGCTTCATAGTACAGTTTGCCTGCCAGGGTATTCAATACATTGTACACCTGCTTATCGTCAGTCATCGTAATTCCGCTGTTATCCGTCACCATGGTAACTGATGAATTTTTCGCAGCTTCTTTTATGTGTACATCTCCTGTCTTATAATCTTCCGCCTTCGTACCCGCGTTCTCATGTTCATAGACCAGCTTCATGTTTCCTTCGTATTTATCGATGGTCAGTTTATGCGGATCATTCTGCAGCAGTATGCCTTTGTCCGCGCGCAGGCTTGTTACATGGCTGTCAATAGATTCTCCCTTACCACGGTTCTTGTAGTTGAAATCCGCGCCTTTCTTGTGATAGTATCCTACTCCTACCTGCTTGTGTTCCCAGACTGCTCCATTTGCCAGCACCATAGATACTTTTCCGGGTATCTTTCCCCATTTTTGCGTATCCGGATTGATTCCCGATATATCCGTGGTTACCAGACCCTTCAAGAAGGAGTCTTTATTGTTCAGTCCCAGCATGACATGACCGCCGCTTTCAGCACTGACATCCCCGGTAATCTTTACCGGACGGGTCGCAGAAGTAGCTTCTACCTTATTCTCATCATTCAGCTTTGCATTGACGAGTATCGAGCCGCCTGTATAAGCAGCCAAGGATGCGACATCTGTTCCTCTGATTGTTCCTCCTCCGATAGATACTTTTGCCCCGTGAGACTCAACAGCTCTCCACATCTTGGAGTCAATATCCACAAGTCCTTTAATGTCTACGAGCGCGCTTCCATTATGTTTCTGCGCTTCAATAGCGCCGAAATCTTCTCCCGTGTCTTTTACACGGATTTTTACTGCATGTGCCGGATCATCATCATTTTCTATGATTAACTTTGCATGGCCGCTTCCGCTTTTCCATCTTTCGTCACCGCGTACCCCTGCTACCAGGATTCCTCGTCCGTAAAGGCTTCCCTTCGGATCGGATTCGATGTACATTCCGTTGACATTCTTGATTGTTAATGTACCGCTGTAGACGGTAATTGCATTGGGGTTTTTCTTCGGCAGGCGCTCCGTAATGGATTTCAGTTCCAGCCTGTGTCCGGTCATGTCGATATCCCCGACCACATCACCGTTCCAGTAGATATTTCCGAACTTATTATCGTTTACTGTTGTTACAGGATCATCTTCCGCATGGGTTACCAGTGACAAGTCATGATCAAATTTATAGTGGCCTTTCCCATCATAAACTCCCGCTTTAGACCAGAAATCCCGCGCTTCTTCAGCAAAATAGTTCGCTTCCACGATTTGATGGCGTACCGGATTAACCAGTGGCGGCGGCGTGGGTTTTCCCTCTACATATCCCTGTCCGTTTTCTTTCTTGAAGAGCATGTCTTTCATTTCCAAGGTTTTGGAGGATGAGGTCAGTCCTTCGGCTATTGTCGCCTGTCCGGTCAGTTTTCCTTCTCCGGTCTTGTAGGCATCGTAATACAGTTTTCCTGCCAGAGCATTCAGTACTTCATATACCTGGGCTTCATCAGTCATGGTAATTCCGCTATTATCCGTGACCACGGTAATGCGTGACCCTTCTGCCGCAGATCCGATGTGTACATCTCCCGACTTGTAATCTTCCGCCTTCGTGCCCGCGTTCTCATGCTTATAGAACAGTTTCATATTTCCCTTGTAGTTCTCAATGGTTATCGGTTTCTCATTTTTCTGGTAAATGTTGCCGCCATCAGCCTCAAGGTTTTTGATTTTACTTTCTTTAATGCTGTCTGTTCGGGCTCCTTTTCCTTCATGGTACCAGGAGGCTCCGTCAGAAAGCATCATGTACGTTTGACCAGCTGTTCCGGCATCTGTTCCTATCAACCCTTTTATGTAGGACCCGTCCGTATTCAGAACCAGTCCCAATCTTCCTTTCTGAGCAAGTACATTCCCTTCTATCTGTACATCATGTTTGACTGCTCCTGCCGTAAGAACATTTCTGTCCGACAAATTGCCGTTGATCTGGATTTTACCGTCATTATTTATCTTCAAACTGGACGCCTTATCCCCTTTGGCTATTATTTTCCCGCCGCCGATTGACACATCGCCCTTATTTGCCTGAATTACGCTGACATCATCATTCTCAACATCTACCAAACCTTTTATAACAAGCTTTGCACTTCCGCCATCCTTTACGCTCCTGCCGTCCACAAGTATAGCTGCGTCTTTTTCCGCTGCCGTATTACGTATCTTCACAACATGTTCCGCTTGATTATCATTAGATATAGTGAGGCTCGCTCCATTTCTGCCCTGTCCCCAGACATAAATACCGCTCTTTGCATTTTTATCGCCATGTATGTCAATATCTATACCTGCCGCGTTCTTTATTTCCAGATCACCGCCATGTGACAAAATTCCCGACGCATAATGCCTTAAATGATTTGCCTCAGAAATCAAGGTCAGCTTATGTCCGTTCATATCAATAAAGCCATCCGCTGTATAATCCGGATCTCCCCATATGATATTTGCTACATTGGCACCTTGATTTCCCCCGTATGTCAGAGTCTTGGGATTTGATAAATCAACCTTGATCGTGGTATCGGACTTCAGGACATAACGATGATCATCATCCTCACCATCTTTATACCCGTTATTCATCCAATACATATTCCCCGATCCCAGACCATCTTCAACAATCTGTTCACTTACATCCAGATTTGCCGGCGGCACGGGTTTATCTTCTACATACCCCTGTCCGTTTTCTTTTTTGAACAGCAGGTCTCTCATTTGTAATGTTTTAGATGACGCCGTCAGTCCTTCGGCTATCTCTGCCTGTCCCGCCAGCTTCTTTTCTCCGTTTTTATAAGCATCGTAATACAGTTTTCCCGCCAAAGCATTTAAAGCCTTATACACTTGGTCTTTATCTGTATCAACAATTCCTTTATTATCTGTAACTACTGTAATGCGTGATCCTTCTGCCGCGGATCCGATATGGGTGTCTCCCGCCTTGTAGTCTTCTGCCTTTGTTCCTGCATTCTCATGGGCGTAATAGATTTTTCCCGCGCCGCTGTAATTTTCAATTACAAGCTGTCCCGCATCTTTTTGATAAATTGCACCGCCTTTTGCATCACCGGCAAACCTGGTTACACGGCTGCCCTGTCCCGCATTCAGCGTGTTCCATTCACCACCTTCTGAAAGAAAAAGATTCACCTTTCCTTTTGTATCTGCCTGTGTTCCGCCGACCCATTTCGATCCGGCAGTAAGACCAACATAAGCTTCTGACCCAGCATCCATGCGAATCGTCCCCTGCAAATCTGCTTTTGATGTCCCGATTGCGCTTCCGTCCTGATTCACATTGATAAATGTCCGGAATCCTTTCGCGGCGCTGATAAGATACCGTTCTTTCTGATTCTCTTTGACTTTGAGCGTACCGCCGCCAATACGAAGAACATTCTTCTCTGTTTTGCCGCCCCAAAGCGATTCGTCCGTTTTAATCAGGTCAGAAAGTGACCCATTCTTTGAATCATCAATATCCGCTGAAGTAATAGAAATAGTATTATTGCTTCCAATCATATATATGCCATTCATATATATGCCATAAGTTTTTGACTGATCGCCCCGATTCCATTGCATAAGGCTAATTGCGCCCGGCTTGATTGTGAATCTTCCATTAATCGCTAAATCAGAACAGTCCATAGACGAAATGCCTGTCGTTTTGATAGAACCGCCGCGCAATTCTTCAATCACTACATCAGCATTGATCGTCGTCTTCACCAGGTCTTCACTTACTTTTTTATTAAATCTCTGGCTAAAATTGCCCACTGCGATACCATGTGCAGCAGTATACTTGCTGCCGCTGTCTCCTGAGGGAGACCACAGCGTTTTCGCCTTGATGGTAATCGTACCGTTTTTCCCCGGATTGGTTTTATTGCTGTCAACCACGATAGTTGTCTTATTATTCGCCTTGATCCCGTATGCTGAATAATCAGCCCCCAAATCGGCAACTTTCGTCAAATCGAGCGTCAGGTCATGACCCGCCATATCAATATTAATCGTCTTAATTGAGGCCTTATCATGCGTATATCCTAAAATACCTGCTGCGACGGATTTGAATCTTTCTTTAGGCATGTTATTTTTATTAACGACCTGTGCCAGACGGTCTGCAGTAAATACTTCACTTTCACTGATCGGATTTGTAGACTGATCTGCCATCACCTGGCATGTACCCGTCAGCAGCGCAATTGTAACACCGGCAGCCAGCCGCCTCATCTGTAATTTACTTACCTTATTCCGTTTCATAATTCCTCCCGATTTTGCAAACATAAACTCTCTGCCGGATACTCGATTAGCACCCCAGCCTTGCCCGACAGCAGGCAATTCATCCTCTTCTAAAACATACCCATCCGGATCTGAACCGCTTGCCGCGGTCATGAAACCCGTGTCACATGAACTGGATTCACTCCAAAAAGTATTTCAAATTATCCATACTCGGCACTCCCTTTCATCCACTCCATTAAACGCAACAAAAAAACGAGACAATAAAAAGATGCACAGATTTCATAATTCTAAATCTGAACCGGATTTCCCATATCCGGCTTTCTTATGCATCTAGCCTTATGCCTCGCAAGTCATTAGAAAATCAGAAAACAAAGTGGCACCCTGACTTAGTTCCTCATTCTGTCATATCTCTGTGAAAGACTTACTATGACACAATTCCCCATACAGTTGCGGGCCAGTTCCGGAGTCTCACCGGATTCCCCACATGAGCTCTTCAGCTTTTGTCCTCATAATAGTATTAAATTATTGGATAATCATTATTTATTAAGAAATAGCTATTTACATCTCATAATTCCAAATGATCATCCAATCTCATCGTGTAAATTATACTATATTACTTTTCACATATCAACAATAAATGATATTCCAATTGGTAATTTTAATTATTTTTTATAAATCCTTTTCAAATACAATGTTAACTTGCTCTGTTTCGCATACTTATCTAATTATCTCCCAAGTATAAAGGACTGCCGTCCTGTCCCCAGGAAAGCAGTCCTTTATTTTTTCTTTTTATTATTCAGTTCTCATGACAAAATCTTGTTTCATTCCCCTTTTGGAAGTTGACATCATGCTCAGAAGCTGAAGCGAATTCCTGCATTGATTCTCCAGTCTACCTTGTAATCTCCGCCAAAGCTCTTGGTGAAATCTGCATAAATCATGCTTCTCGGGCTCAAATAGTAGTTGCCGCCCAGTGCAATTTCCACCCAGGTATCCTTAAGGCTGAACGAGGAGCGCTTGCCTGTCTTTCCGGGTTCAGTGAACAGGATATGGCCGTCTCCGTCAAATTCGTGGAACAGATTTGCCTTAGCATAGAAATTGCCTTTGTTACTTTCTACTCCGGCAACTACACCCAGGCGTCCGACTAAACTGTTGACTGATGACTGGCTGACACGCATGCTTTCACCGGTAGGCGCCGCTGCATCAAAGCTGTCCGATGACAGACGGCTCCATGTCAGTTCCGCCTGCGGCGTTACAAAGCCTTTGCCCATACGAATCTTTTTGCCATACTCAGCACTGATGCCATATCCGTATGTATCATACTTGCCTTCTACATAATTCCTGAGCGCCGGTGCGCTGTATTTGTTGTAGGCAGTGAACTTATTGGAAAGTTTTCCTGCTTTCGCAATGACATCCACATACTGTCCATCTTCCGACACTCGGGTTGCATAGGCCGCCAATGTGTACAGTTTCGGATCGCCTTTTCCACCATATCTGTATGTTGCGCTGCCGTCAGTGTATCCGAAAGCGCCGCCTACATGCCAGCCTGATGCCAGACGTTTATCCATACCCACCTGGGCCGCCCAGTAGCTGTCCTTCATATACGCATTGTTGGCGTCATAACTGATCCGGCCGCCGTAGGCTCTTGCCCACAAACCGCTTTCCGCACCGATTCTGAGATCTCCCATGCGCTTATACATATCATTCATGTCATTCCGCCATACAAGGATAGAGGAGGTCAGAGCGCTTCTGGTACTGCTCATGATAGAAGTTTCGTAATCCCCGGTTTCAATTTCCGGCTTATCCGGCTTGGCAGGTGTGTAATCAAAGTATCCCTGTCCATCTCCCTTAAAGCTCAATGATTCTGTTCTCAGACCGGCACTGCTGGAAGTCAGACCTTCGGCAATTCTCAGCTTGCCTTTCAGATTCCTTTCTCCATTTTGATATCCGGTATACTGCAGCTTGCCTGCCATCGCATTCAGCACTTCGCTGACTTTATTCTTATCAGCCGCTTTGTCCGAATTTGTATCCAGTCCGGCATTATCGGTAATCATGTCCACCGTGGAACCGGCATCCGCTGCCGCAATGAAAGTGCCGCCGCCAAGTACCTTTGTCGGATTCGTTTTGTCATGGGCATAAATGAGAGATAAGCTGCCACTAAGCTGCCCTATATCCGTATTTCCGCTTTCCGGAGCCGTCTTATCAAGAACGCCGTTGTTGGAAATAAGCTTGCGAACCTTACTCTTGCCGGTCTGCTGCCATTTGCCTTCCAGATCGATATCCGTATCACCGTTCATGCTGGCACCTGTCCAGGTACCGCCGCTTTCTACTTTAACTTTCGTTTCTCCGCTGCCGGCGCTGTTTCCTTTCCAGTTTCCGCCATTAGAAAGAGTTACGTTCGTCTTGCCTTCACCGGATACATCGCCTTGCAAGGATGCTCCGGCCCGATCCATAACAACATCAGATGCAGACGCGGCATCCGTTTTGATCCCGCCGGAAACGGTTCCATTTCTCAGTTTAAGTTTTCCGCCGTTAAGCGCAGATGCGCCATTTGCAACATCCGTATTTTCTGTTTCAATCGTTCCATTATCCGCTGTCGCCGCACCGTCTACGCTGCCGCCGGTCATTTCTACCGTTCCGCCCGCATTGGCAGAAGCATCACCTTTCACGGCTGTCCCGTTTGCAGTAATCCGTCCACCTTCTGAGGCAAGACTGCCTGCACTGCCTTGTTTTAATTCCACGGTACCGCCGTTTTTAGCATTAACGGATTCATTTACTTTTGTATTCTCCGCTTTAACAGTACCGTCATCAGCTGATACGGTTCCGGTGACTATGCCGCCGGTTATAGATGCCGTACCGTCATGGGATCCGATAAGATCCTTCACCGTAGCATTTTTGACGATGGCTTGGCTGTTTCCATCTTTGGCCGTTACCTGTCCTGCCACGCTGCCTCCGGTCAGATTGATACTGCCTCCCGCCGCTGCAGTAGCATTGCCTTCTGTTTCCGCACCATGGAGGGAAACTGTACCGTTATCGGCTTCCACATCTCCTTTCAGTTTGCCATCCTGAAGACTTACTGAAGATCCGCCGCCCGCACGAACAGCTTTACCGCCGGCTCCTGCCGTCACATTGGTTGTACCTGCTGCTTCCACGATGCTGCCTCCAGAGGCTACGATGCCATCTCCTCCGGCAGTAATATTAGAATTTCCGGAAAGGAGTACTTTACTTCCCGCACCGTCAGCAAGCACACCAGTCTGTCCTGTAATATTCGCGTTGCCTTTAATATCAGCGGTTTTTCCGCCTTCCGCTTTGACACCGACGCCGGTATTTCCGCCATTGAGATTCAGCGTATTTGCTCCGCTGTTCACATGGATATCCTTCGTGCCTGCATCGACAGCCGCACCGGAATCTCCGTTGATGGTAGCCGGATTCTTTGTAAATTGATAGGTATCTGTATCCGATTTATAAACGCCGGCTTCTTTGTAGGCCTGTTCAGAAGCGGCACTGCCGTCGATAGTCTTATTAATCGGATCTGTGATCTGTTCATTCGGATAAGAGGTTTCATAGAGATACTGCCCCTGACCGTTATCCTTCTTAAAGGTAATATTCCCTGTTTTGAGAACCGCTTCAGAACTGGTCAGCCCTTCCGCAATTTTTACAAAACCGGTCAGATTGTGTTCTCCATCTGCATATGCCTTATAGAAGAGTTTGTTCGCAAGAGCGTTCAGCGTTTCGCTGACCAGATTCTTATCTGCAGATGCCTCAGAGGATGTATTCAGCCCTTTATTATCCGTAATGAGGGAAATGCCGGAACCGGACGCCGCTTTCCGTATAATGAAATCTCCGCCGATCATGGTTTTCGGCGCCGTTTCTTCGTGCGCATAATATACATCCGTGTAACCGCTATAGTTATCTACGGTGATATTGCCTGTGTCTTTCTGGAAGATCTGTCCTGCCTTGGCTGCACTTGCTCCGCCGGCAAGCTTTGTCAGATGGCTGCCTTCGAAGTTTTTGCCGCCCCAGGATGTTCCGGTATCACCATACTTTTCATTCGTCCATGCGGCACCGTTGGCAAGGAACAGATTGGCTTCGCCTTTGAAGGTCAACTCTCCTGCTTTCTTCCCTTCATCGGGGAATGCATTATACACAACGCCGTGAAGTGTCGAGTCGGCTGTCGTCAGTCCCAGATTAATCTGTGACAAAGTGCCTCTCTTATCCACAGCATTAACCGCACCGGTCGTTACCGCCAGATTTCCCTTAATATTGACTTTCTTGTCAAGGCTTCCTACGGCATTTCCGCTGCTGTCAAGCTTGACATTCATGTTGACAATACCGTCTTCTGCACGGATAGCCGCATAGGGATTTGTCGATGCCTTGTCCACTTCAATGCTGCCGCCGCCGTTGACTGTCACTTTGCTGCCGCCGGCATTGGCAAAAATACCATGGGCTTTGCCTTTCAGGTCTACATTTCCGTTGACTGTGATATCAGCTCCCATAGAATTGGGCCCCATATTACTGGTGGAGTATAGTCCGGTTGCCCCATAATAACTAAAGCCGCCATTGTGTCCGTCCACATCGGCTGTCACATTTCCATTAACTGTCAATCTGCTGTTTCCCTGGATATAAGCACCCAGCGTATTGGCTGTTCCGCTTACTTTCAGATTGACATTTCCATTAATCGTCATTTCGGGCCGAATAGCTGCATTGCTGTTTGCCATATGGATGCCTTCAGCACGGGATGTGCTTGTCACTTCTACATCCAGGTTCTTCGCGGTGATTTCTGCTTTCTTCGCAGTAGACTGGTTGATTCCGTAGACTGTACCGCTGCCTTCCACCGTCTTCATTTTCAGCGTTTTTCCATCAGCCCGGATAATGACATCTTCTTCTACTTTTACTGCAGGTCCGCCTGCGGCAACAGTAATTTCAGAATCCTTTGTAAATTTGTATGTACCGTCTTCTTTACGCACACCGGTATTGACATATTTCATGTCCTTCGCCTTTACGCCGGTGATAGTATCGGTAAATGCTGTTTCTGTCTGTTCTTCAGGAATATCCGAAGCCGGTGTATAGAGGTACTGCCCCTGACCATTGGATTCCTTGAACGTCACATTCTTCAAATCAAGAGAAGCTTCCGATGCAGTCAGCCCTTCCGCCAAAGCTGCCTTGGCAGAAAGTTTTCCATCCTTTGCCAAGTAATAGAGCTTTCCTGCCAGAGCATTCAAAGTTTCACTGACCAGATTCTTATCCGCCGCTTTAGTTGAAGACGTATCCAATCCGTTGCTCCCCGTCATCAATGTAATACGGGAACCATCCAATGCCTTGGATACCTTGAAATCGCCGCCGATCATTTGTTTTGGCGTGCTATTTTCATGGTTATAGTAAATGCGGCTGAAACCGCTGTATGTGCCGACTTCCACATCTGCCTTGTCCTTCATAGCGATGAGCCCCGCATGATCCGCGTCTTTTCCGCCGGTCAGGGTTGTCAGATGAGAAATACCGTCATAAGCCCCGTACAATCCGTTTGACGGACTCGGAAGCGTCGTTTTCCCGTTATTTCCTGCCGCATAAACGGCATCGGCGCGGGAAACCGCTTCATGATTCCAGGTCGCACCATTCTGGAGCCACAGGTTGATATCTCCCTGCTGTGATTTTCCGGTAGGCGTATTTTTATTCGTATTCGATACAACACCGCTCCAGGTGGAATCAGACGTCGTCAACCCCAGATTAATGGCACCATCACGGAAATAGTATGTATTATCTCCATTTCCATCATCTTTCGATGCATAGAGATTCCCCACCAGATTCACTTTATGGTCGGAGGCTCCGGTCACTTTGACTTTGCCGCCGGCATCCGTTTCAGTCTTTACATTCACATTAACAGTACCGCCAAAAGCACCCAATGCCAGGAATCCCCGTTCTCTACTCTTCGGCGTGATAATATTGACATCGCCATTCAAGGTAAGAACATTATCCAATGAATTCTGCCCTGCGACTTTATAATAAGCATCCGTTACCGCGCCGTTCCCTTTGACTGCCATATCTACATTGCCGTTGATCGTGATGGAACTGCCACCTTCTTTGCCAAGATAAATTCCTTCCGGCGCCCAGCGGCTTCCCATATAGGTAGGATAGCCGCCGTCTTCTCCGGTACCCTTAATACCCCAGAAATCATCGGAAGACTGGTCATTTCCGGTACCGCGCATGGTGACATTGCCATTGATGGTCAGTTTGGTCTTTGCCGCTTCTGCCGCCCCCATATGCCCCATAAAAATACCATCTACCATATATGCACCGCCGTTGACGGTCATATTCACATCGGAATTGACAGTAATATCATCTCCGTCTTCCAGATAGATTCCATAAGTTCCCATCATACCGGCTTCCGGTGTCTTCAGGTTCAACTGTTTCGCGTTAATAACCGCTTTTACATTCGGCGTCATTCCTATCGGCGCCCAATCACTGCCGCCGGTGGTAATATTGACTGTCTTTCCTGCAAAGTTATAAGCCAGGTTCTTGCTATTTCCGCCTATCTGACTGACAGATCTGCCGAATACCTTGGAATCCTTCTTATAATCGAAAGTAATCGGACCATTTGCATCAATAATGTCACCGCTCGGATCTTCTTCGGGCGTATAGATGTACTCACCCTGACCGGTCCCGTTCTTGAAAGATATATTGCCTGTCTTCTTTGCCACGGCGGATGTTGTCAATCCTTCAGCAATTTCTACTTTACCCGTAAGATTGGTTTCTCCATTTTTATACGCAGTATAAAACAGTTTATTCGCCAGTGCATTAAGGGTGGCATTTACCAAATTCTTATCTTTTGCCTTGCCAGAATTTGTATCCAATCCCCTGCTGTTGGTACGCATCGTAATACCGGAACCGGCTTCCGCATTAGCAATTATCGTATCTCCGCCGATCATTGTTGCAGGAGACGATGCCTCGTGATCATAAACAAGAATAGTGTGTCCGCTGTAATGATCAATAGTAATGGGATTACTGTCTTTCTGGGCAATTACACCTGCCTTAGCCGGCGTGGTGCCTCCTGCCACTTTTGTCACGCGGCTGCCTGCAAACAAACCATACTGGTCTTTCGCCGTCTGTCGGTTTTCCCATATTCCTCCGTCCGACAGATACAGATTCACAGGACGCTCGTCTTCATTATCAGAGACACCTGTCCACCGGGATTTACTGCTGCCCAGACCCAGATTAACAGTTCCCCCAGCTCCTAAAGAAATTGTGCCCTGCACAATGACATCCTTTCCATTGGATCCTGTTTTCGCATCATTCATCCCCATGGTAAAGGTACCTGAAGTAGCAGCCACAGCTATATAGCTGGCTTCCTCCCTGTCATCCGGCGTAAGGATTGTGCCTCCGGCAATGGTTACCGTATTTTTCTCACTGCCGCGCATATCTACGCCGACACCTTTGACCGCCATATCCACGTTGCCGTTTAAGGTGAACGAAGCACCGTCTTTATCATAGATATTGATACCTGTTGCCAGATATGTCTTTATGCTGCCATACCCGCCCTTTTGAGCCGCAGAAACACCATAGGCATCATTTCCGCTTCCCGTGCCTTTCATAGCCAGGTTACCGTTAATGGTCAGCGCGGAACCGCCGTTATACAGTTTGATTCCATTCGCAAAACCGTCTCCGCCCTGTTTGGCCAGGATAGACACATTGCCGGCAATGTCTGCCTTTCCGCCTTCATGGATATATATACCGTATACATCACCCACAGAAGATTTGGTATCGATGGAAATATCTTTTGCCACAGCGTCAATCTTTTTCTTCGTGTACATGCCTACAGCACTGTTGCGTTCTGTCTTATTCTCCGCATTCAGTTTCAGACTCTTATCTGCCGCATGAATCGTAATATCCTTATTGATCCCCACCACGGCGGCCACAGCCTTATGGTAGCCAAGATCTTCTGTCGTGGTATCTCCGTCATCGACAGTGACCGTATTCACCGCATTGGTAAAAGTATACACGTCATCTTTCAGCACATTGGCTTTGACATACTCCTGATCCTTATCGGCTTCTCCGGTGATAGGGGTACCGAAATCAGACGTAGTCTGTCCATGAGGGTCATCTTCTGCGGGGGTAAATTTATATTCACCTCTGCCCGTGACATCCTGGAAGCTCATATTTCCCGATACGATGGCAACCGATGCGGAACTTGCCGTCAGGCCTTCCGCAATTTCTACGGTACCTTTCAGATTATCTTTGATTGCCGCATTGTTATAACCGGTATAGTAAAGCTTATTCGCCAAAGCGTTCAGAGTTTCACTGACCAGATTCTTATCGGCCGCCTTGTTGGAATTGGTATTCAGACCGCCGTTCCCGGTTACCATTCTGACAACAGATCCCGGTTCCGCTTTTTTTATCAGCGTCCTGCCGCCAATCATCTCTTTTGGCTTTTCCGCTTTATGGTCATAGACAAGGATTGCATGACCGCTGTAATGATCTATATTGATGTCCCTGTCGTCGTTCTGTCTGATAATACCCGCGTGGGCCGCATCACTGCCGCCTTTGAAATAATCTATATGGCTGCCCATGTAAGAGCCCGTCACGGAAGCAGTCTTCTTATTATTCCAAACCGCATCATGGCTCAGATACAGATTGACCTCGCCGGCATCGCTGGAAAAACTCCTGTTATAATCGGTTACACCTGTCCATGAAGAATTCTTGCTTGCCAGCCCTACATTTACAACGGCCTTAGACCCTGATCTTCTTTCGGTGTAAATATTTCCCTGAAGCACAGTGTCTTCAGCTTTGGCAGCCGTTCCGTCCTCATTCATATTAATGAAAACAGTACCGTTCACGCCCTTAACAAGCTTTGAATTCCCCTGGGCATGTTCATCCATAGGCGTCAGAATCCTGCCGCTGCCAAGGCGCATAACGCCGCCTTTAGCGGTAGAATTGATGGCAGTCCCCTGAATTTTTACGTCCAGCGGCCCTTCAATAGTTAATTTGGCATTATTCCCGATATTGGCAATGGCAGTTACCGATATACCCGTTGTATCCTTGGCAGCTTTTACCGTTCTCCATTCATCGGCACCTGTACCGGCTATTTTCAGCCCGCCTTTAATGATAAGTTCCGCATTAGGTCCGCGGTTTGCCACGCCGTACGCCATTCTGCCTGAAGTAGACACCTTATCAATCACTACATCCCCGGCGACGGAAAGCTTACCGTTCTCGGAAACATAAATACCTGTAGCTTCTCTTCCATTCGTCTGATCTGCAGAAATAACCAGCGGTTTGTTTTTCTCCATATTGATGAAACTGATGCTCTTCTTGTTGCCGTCCGTCCCTTTTCCGACACGGACAGCCGCCGCCTTTGCAGATGCGGAAGAAGCCGCTTCCAGACGGAGTCCATGATTTGCCATGTCCACGGTGATTGAATCATCGCCGTTGTAAGCTGCACTGACATATCCATCTTCAGCATGGGTGTCATCAGCAGTGACCGTAGTTTCGCCTTTCAGCAGTCTGTCTTTGATGATCGGCCCGTCCAAAGGCTCTTCCGGTTCATATACATAGGTGCCCTGTCCGTTCTTGTCAGCAGCCGTATCTGTCCTGAAAGCAATATCCCCACTTGCTGAAACAGAAGAGGAAGTCAACCCTTCCGCAATTTCCACAGTGCCTTTCAGCTTTGTGTCACCTTGCGCATAAGACATATAGTAGAGCTTATTTGCTAAACTGTTCAGCGCTTTTCCCGCCGCCGTTTTATCGGCCGTATTGATTCCGCCTGCACCTGTGCGCAGCGTGATGGAAGATCCTTCTTCCGCTGTCTTGATTCTGAAATCACCGGCGCTGTAATTTTCAGCGGCAGAACCGTCTCCAGTATGGTCATAGAAAACAAGAGTGTGTCCGCTGTAATTATCTACAGTAATGGGCTTGCTGTCTTTCTGATAAATATACCCTTTATGCACTGCGTCACTGCCGCCATGAAGCTTCATTAAATAGCTGCCGTTATAGACAGGATTCTTACCGGCAAGCGTCGTAGTAGTCACATGAGACTGCTGCTCATTCGTCCAGGTGGCCCCGTTTTGCAGATACAGATCAAAATTCCCGATATCATGCATCGTATTCCCGCCGCTGCCGTAATTATCATTGTACTGTTCATACGCTGCCACACCGGTCCAGGACGAATCCTTATCTGTCAGCGCCACATGAAGATTTCCTCTGTGCTGCCAATCTGCCAGCTGGCCTCCGCTGTACTCAATAACTTTCTTTCCATACTGCCCTGTAACATACATATCCCCGATAATATTGGTTCTTGCGCTTCCTGGCGCACCATTTTTCATGTTGATATTGACCGTTCCTTTTTCCACACGGGCCGCATAGAAATTATGGGATTTATCCGCATCCGCTGCTGTAGAAATAGTACCGCCGCCGACAGAAATTACACTGTCCGCGCCCGCAGTATGCAATGCCGATCCTTTAAAACCGGAAATATTCACCGGTCCCGTAACGGTCATGGAAGTATTATCGCCGGTCATCCGGATCCCGGATACGCCGATATACCGTCCCTGCTTCTCCGCTTTATCACCGTCCACATTTGAAATGGTAAGGGAACCGTCAATCACCGCTTCACTTCCGCTGCCCTGGAACGCAATACCTGCGGCGGAACTGCCTTTGGTATGCACCTTGGCAATCTCCACCGGTCCCGTTATATTCAGATGGGAATTCCCCTCAAGGAAAATGCCGTTGGCAGCACGGGTATTTGTATTGGTGGAAGTGATGCCGATTTTCTTTCCCGCATCATTTTTTACAGTAATATAATCATTATTTCCCACATAAACGGCATCAGCAATCTTATTGTCGCTTTCTGCCGCCACATTTAAATTGAATCCATTCATATCCACAATCATCGGATTGGTCTTCGTCGTAGGTGTGGACTCATTGTACATACCGCTGACCACATTTCCCTGCTTTGCATTCGGCGCAGTGCCTTTTGCATTGCGGTCAGCCGTTTCTTTTTCCGGCCCGGTAATTGGCCCGACAATCTCATCTTGCGCCGGTGTATAGAGATACTGCCCCTGTCCGTCTTCTTTTTTGAAAGTCACATCTTCCATACGTTTGGACAGGCTGGAAGCCGTCAGCCCCTCGGCAATTTCCACTTTACCGGCAAGATTGGTTTCCCCATTTTTATACGCAGTATAAAACAGCTTATTCGCCAGCGCGTTCAGCGTCTCGCTGGCCAGATTCTTATCTGCTGCTTTGGATGAATCCACATTCAGTCCCTTGCTGTCGGTAATCAGATTGATTCCCGATCCGGGCTGCGCTTTAGTCACGGTAAAAGTCCCGCCGAGGATATCCGTGGGTTTCTCTTCTTTATGACCATAGTATATATTGGTGAATCCCTTATAATCGTCTACGCGGATATTGATGCCTTCGCTGTCTTCATCCTCTCCGGGTTTCTGGAAAATATGTCCCGCCTTATCGGCGCTTTCCCCGCCGACCAGCCGTTTCAAATGGCTTTCCGAAAAATCCTCTCCGAAATAAGCATCAGGCGGTTCGCCCCAGGCCTCATTCGTCCAGGAAGCGCCGTTCTGCAGCCACAGATTAATTTCCCCAAAAAATTTCTTGCCACCGGCGTCATTGCCTTCATCTTTAAACGCATTGTATGCGACCCCCGTCCAGCTGGAATCGGGCGTAGCCAGCCCCAGATTGACGCGGGTATAAGGCTCCGGCTCATTCACATTGATCGCGCCGGCAGATGCGCCTACATTTCCTTTGATCGTAACTTTGGAATTACCGGCTCTGACAGGCACCTTATTTTCGTCCCGCTCCATATTCATCGTGGTGGTGGCGCACTCCGCCAGCAGTGCGTAATACCCCTTGGTATTATCTTTATTGATTTCTATATTTCCGCCCTTGAAATAAATATCCGAATGGCCGCCATTGGCAAATACGCCGTTGGCATTCACCTTCAGATCCACCAGTCCGTTAACGGTCAGCTTCGGTCCCCTCTGGGGTGTGTAATTATTTCCGGCATAGATGGCAGAGCCGCCATAATAGCTGAAACCGCCGTCATCTTCCACATAGACCGCCCAGGGGTTCTTTTCATCATGGGTATTCATGGTTACGTTCCCATTGACAGTGGTTTCCGCATTGCCGCACAGATACATGCCCAGGCCGTAATTAGCGCCATGAGCCCTGATATCCATATCCCCATTAATCGTCAGCTTGTACGGCGTATCCTTATTCGTTCCGTTCTGTCCGCCTACACGGATTCCTTCAGCGCGACTTTTCGTATTCCCTGCATTAATAAATATCTTTTTTGCAGTAATCGTAGTCCCCTGCAATGACTCTATCTCAATCGCATGAAGCTCTAATTTCTTATTATTTCTTTCCGCATTAAAAATTAAAGTCTGTCCCGATGCATCAATATTTACAGGATGGCTTAAATCTCCTATCTTTATACCATTAGCGGTATTAATTATTGCATCTGTAGTAAACAGATAATTTTCCCCATTATCCTTTAAAATCTTTCGATTTACATAAATGTCATCTTTATCTTTCTCCCCGGTAATACCATTTGTAAGCTGTATCGCATCAGGATACTTCTTTTCCATGTCTTCTAAGAAATCAGCACGAACATCATGATACAAACCAAGACTGCCAAGTAATGACAACGTAACTGCCGCCGTCAGAAACCGTTTCCCCGATTTCCATTTTGAATACTCTTTCATAACCTGCTCCTCCGTTTTTCCATTCATCAGAAAATATGAAATATATGCACTGCTTCTATCCCCGCTTCTCTGCCATAGAGGATTATCTCCGGCCGGAACCGTTATGATGCCTGCCGTTCTGCCATACTATTTCCGCACCGCCTTTCTCAGAACTCGCACCGGAAACCGGCATTCAGCTGCCACTCCCGTTTCCAGTCTCCACCAAATCCCCTTGTCACATCTATATAAATACGACTTACAGGTGACAGATTATATGTGCCGCCTATTGTCAGTTCCGCCCAAGTGTCTTTCAAGTCATAGCTGGTTTCCTTGGTGCCTCCGTCAGCAGCGTAATAGGATGCTTTAATCCTGCCGCCGAATTCATGGGCAATGTCCGCCCTCATGTATAAATCTCCGAAAGAACCGGCACGTCCCGCTTCAACGCCTGCTCTCGCCACATAACTGTCAAAAGATTGCCCCTTTACTGTCATGACGGCATTTTTATTGGAAACATCGTATTCATCAGGCTCCAAATGCGCCCAAGTAAACTGGATCTGCGGCTGCCAGTAGAAATCTCCCATACCGAAACGCTTTCCATATCTCCCTGCCACGCTGTAACCTCTGGCAGCAGATGATCCGGTAAACTGATTCCCCCCTCTGTCATACAGGGTAAATTCATTCTTTATATACCCGCCTTTGACGATCATATCCACAAAGGCTCCCCGGCCGAGATCTTTTGAACCGTAGAGCGAAAGGGCATATAATTTGCTGTCGCCTCTGCCGCCAAAATCATATTTGCCCTTTCCATCCCTGTAATCCAGAGATATGCCGGCACGCCAGTTATTGGGGTAACGGCGGTCATACCCGGCTTCGCCTGCCCAATAGTTTTCTTTTATCCCGATATCGTTTCCATCATACTTCCATCTTCCGCCATAAACCCGTCCCCATGCGCCTTCCATGCCGTTTCGATAGCGGAGCATGTCCAAACGGAGCATTCCCTGCATAGCGTTATCTCTCCACTCCAAAGAGGAACCGGTCAATACGCTGCGTCCGCCTTTCATCAGCGCCGTCTCATTATCCCCATGGACAATCGGTGGAACCGGCGGTGTCGGTGGGTTCGGATTCGGATTCGGATTCGGATTCGGGTTCGGATTCGGATTCGGATTCGGATTCGGGTTTGGATTCGGATTCGGGTTTGGATTCGGATTCGGGTTCGGTGCTGATCCTTTTTCTACATATCCCTGCCCGTGGTTGTCTTTCTTATACTTCATATCCGCTAATTTGGCAGATGCTGATGACGCGGTCAGCCCTTCCGCGATTTCTGCCTTACCCGCCAGATTACTCTCGCCGTCCACGGATCCCTCATAATATATCTTCCCCGCCACCGCGTTCAATGCTTTCCATACAGCATCATCATTATTCATATCAATACCTGCGTTATTAGTGGATACCACAATTCCCGAACCGGCAGCTGCTTTCTTTATCCGGAAATCACCTCCGCGGTAAGATGCGGTCGTACTGCCATCTCCCTCGTGAGTATAAATAACTTTGACATGTCCGCTATAATTCGTCACGTGGATTTCCGATACTTCTTCAGGATAAATGATGCCTGCCTTATCGGCGGAGTTTCCGCCCACCAACTGGTTCACATGGGATACTCCGTCATATTTCCCATAGTGGAATACGCTCGGTTGGGGCATTTTTTCTACCTGAAGCCCATTGGTCCGCGATGGAGAGCTGTGTTTCCATACGGCTCCATTCTGCAGCCAGAGATTTACTTCTCCTGCCTGATCAGATCCGCTGTTGTCCACCACACCGATCCATTGGGAATCACTGTTTGCCAAAGCCAGATTGATACGGCCGTTCTGGAAAAAGTAAGGCTGTCCGTTGTGGTCTTTATCATCCCGCATGGCAATGATATTCCCCTTGATATTCACTTTATGGGAAGCCGCATCCGCTCCTGCCATATTCACATTGATAGTGCCGCCGTAACTGGCAAGGGAATAAAAACTTTCTCCCGTGCTTGATGGCGTCACTATGGTCACATTCCCCTTATTGGCATTAATAACGGCGATATCATAGTCATCCATGCCGGCAGATTTATAATAAGGATCTGTCTTCATGGCAGCTCCGCGGACAGCCAAGTACACATCGCCGTTGAGATCAATGGAGCTGCCGTCCGACATATCCACAACGACCCCGGTCGGCTGCCAGCGGGCACCGGTATATTCATCCGCCCATCCCGGAACATGGCCGTCCGGCCCGTAACCGCCATGTATTTCCGCCGCATTGACTCCCCATTTCGCGTCCCGGGAAGAGGAATCCGGAGGTTCTCCAACGGCTGCTGGATCCCCTATATATACGTTGCCATTGACAGTAATGTTCGCTTTGGCCCCCGTACCGGTGCCGGCACGCATCATGTAAATACCGTCGGCAAAACAGCTGCCTCCGTAAGTCTTAATCTGCAGGTTCCCGTTTATGGTCAGCCGGCTCCCGTCAGATGCGAGAATCCCCGCCCCCTGCGAATTTCCTGCTTCGCTGCTGGAAGTATCAATGGACAGCGTTCCTGTCCCGTCACCCACGGTGACAACGGATGTCGTTCCTTTCCCCGGCGTAATACCCTCAGCGTGATAAGTGCCGTGGATACTGATTTTTGATCCGTCTTCCAAGTTATACTTATTAACACCGTTTTCCACTTTATAGGCACTTCCGAAAGTTGCCTTATCTTTTTTTGCCTTGGTCGTGATTCCGGAAGTATAAACCGGCGCCGCCAGCACATCCGAAACTGCTCCGGTGCCGCTAATAAGCAATGCTGCTATACCGGCTGCCAGCCACTTTTTTCTGCCATACACATATTTCATCATTATCCCGCCTTTTCTCCACTACAACGATCTATGCCTTACACTTCCATCTTCACGCCGAACAGCCATGTGCGCCCTGGCATGGAATACCATGTTCCCGGCGTATGGTCGCTCCAGATGACATCTGTATGCTCCGCCCAAAGTTTATCGAAAATATTATTGATTTTCAGATAGAAATTAAAATCTTTTCTCGGTTCATAATTAAAGCTCAAATTATAAATTCCGTATTTATCGTTCGGCCACCCTTTCAAATCACTGTTTACCGGGTTCTTTCTCCGGATAAAATAGAATCCGTCCAGACCTCCGGTGAACTTCTTATTGTGATAGATCATGTCAAAAGTAAGTTTATCTTTCGGCGAATATCCGAGAGAAAAATTATCCCCGGGAACATTGGAGTACAAATGCGCCCATCCTACATTGGCGCTCCATTTACTCCCGATCTGCGAAATCAGCTGGGCATTCCATCCTCTTGAAACACCCTGATTAAAGTTTTTATATTTTTTTGATGAAGTATCATATCCGATAGATTGTTCATCTTTTGTTCTGAACCAGTTAAAGGTAAACATGGTCTTATCGCTGAATACATGGCTGTAGCCGACGGTATCCGTATATCCATAAGCAGGTCTGACCTTGGCATTTCCATACTGGGGAATATAAAGAACATCAAGCCCCGGCAGAATGTAGAAATCATTGCGTCCCGCATACACTGTATCCTTAGGTGTAATTTCATAGCTCAAACGATAGCTTTTGGATGTATGACTGGAAAAATCGGCAGTGTATTGATCTGTCTCAGGGCGGTCATGCCGCAGGCCTCCGGAAAGAGACCACCGGGGCAGGAAATTCCAATCTTCCTGTATATAAAAAGAATAATTTTCATACCAGTGGTTCGTTTTGACCGGATTCCCATTTACGTCAAATCCTGCCGCCCGAAGAACATTGTCCCTTCCCTTTGAATAATCCACACCAAAAGTCAGTCGGTTCCATTCATCATGGAAGCTCACCTGCTCGCCGATGATGTCATAAGTATAGTCGCTGCTTATCCCCCAATTGGACTGCGCATTCATGTCATAATCCTGAAAATAATTTGTCTTTACTTTATTCCGGCGGTAAGTAAACTGGTTATCCCAATGCTTCCCGATGGATATCTTATCCTGCAGAGTCAGCATATCGGACTTATAATCGCCATGATACCGGTTTGAATACACAAAATCATATCCTCTATATCTTGACTTCATTTTGTCATAACTTAAGGAAAGAGAATGTTTATCAGTAAAATCATAAGCAAATTTCACTCCGTCCGATAAGGTATGGGTGTGCCCGGGCCATAGCCTTCCGTCACCGGATTTGGTATCACCTATCAGCAGTTTGTCATAATAGGCCATGTAGGAAAACTTCCCTACTCTCCCCATAGTGGTCAGCTTATATATTTCCCGTCCGCCGGTTCCTCTGGCTATATCCACGGTCGTTTTCTTTTCCCCGGGATTCTTGGTGATGATATTGATCACACCGCCTTTGGCGCCACTTCCATACAACGCGCCGGCACTGCCGCGCAGCACTTCGATACGTTCGACATTGTCCATATTATTCAGCAGAGAAGAATACATATACCCTGAATTATTCGCGCCGTTGAAATCGGTTACACGTACGCCGTCCACAAGCAGTATAATATCCTTGCTTCCATTAATCCGGATCCCGCTTAAATTGGCATTCAATCCATTTCCGCCATAATTCAGATACTGTGTCCCCGGAACTGTACGCAGCGCATCTTCCACGGTATTCAGATGGAGTTTTTCAATCTGCCGGCTCGTAACTACACTGATATCGGCCCTGGCATCCACCAAATTTTCATTCATGCGATTCGCTGTGACAACAACGGGCGCCATCTCAAAAACATACTCCTCTGCCAGCGAAGGGTATGCCATGCTTCCGGTTAAAACTGCTGCAGCCGCCATTACCAATGTCTTCTTCATCCTGATTCTCCTCATAACTAAAAGAATATAAAACAGATATGCGCCGCTTCCGCGGCATTTCCCCGCACACAAAAAATTTATTTTTAATTTTTAACTTATGGTACGCTCATACCATAAATTTATAAAACGAGACATAAGAAAGATACATAGAAGACTTCTGCCATACCAAAAATACAGCACCAGCTTCCTATGCATTAACTCATGCCTCGCAAGTTACGCCAATCTCATAGAAAGCAGGTGGCACTCTGACTCAGTTCCTCATCCTGCGGCCCCTCTGTGAAAGGCTTGCAGCCGCAAAACTCCCTCTACAGTTGCGGGACAGTTCCGGATTCTAACCGGATTCCCCACGACTGCTTTCCTTATATAATTTTGTGTGATTCCTACATGCAGGATATAAGGGTTAAATTCTTAATGTTTAAACCCATTTGCTTTAAGAATACCCACTTTTATAATATCACTATGCCATATTTTTTACAATATACAGCTAATATTTCTATCACTTGGTGACAATACATAATTTATTTATTCCTTAATAGTAAGGATCTGTAATCAAAATCAAGTTTTATACAACACCGCTATTGTACTTGAATGTGCTGTATAACAGAATATAAGATTCCCGATTTTGAAAACCAAGCTGTATTCTTCGGTTTCAATTCCTTATTCCCAATGTTCATACATTCATCAAAAAAGAGCTGTGGGAACAAGAAATCATTCACAACTCTCTTTTAATCATCGGTCTGTAAAATTTTTTGAAATACCAAATCTTTGTAACATGGGACAGAAAATGCTTTATGCCGGATTGATCATTCCGCATATCGTATCTGCTTTTTATTTTCCTATCCCGCTTTTTTTATCCCACCATCTTCGCATTCTTATATTCTTCAGGAATCGCAAGCCCCAAAGTTTCCGCCGATTTCTTATTGATGATGACTTCCAGCACTTCAGGATCCTCTACGGCAGTATCCTGTGTTTTGATTTTCCCGTCAAGCACATCCGCCGCCATGTGTCCTGCCTGTACACCAGACTTGTAGAAATCTACGGAGAGCGAGCCGAGCGCGCCGTCTTTCGCCATGCTGTCCGCACCTACGAATACGGGAATCTTCGCGGGATCCGTCACCTTGACCAAAGTGGGAATGGAAGAAGCGATCACGTTATCCGTGGGAACATAGATGAAATCCACCTGCCCTACCATGGATTCCGCTGCCTGCTGAATATCATTAACGGAAGAAACGGTCCGTTCCACCACAGTAAGGCCGAGGGACGCCGCATGGGCTTTCGCCTGGTCTGCCTGGATCTGGCTGTTCACTTCGCTGGAGGAATAAATCAGTCCAAGACGTTTCGCCGCGGGAAGGAACTTAAGTCCCATATCCACCTGCTTCTCCACAGGGCCGCGGTCATTGACGCCGGTCACGTTCGTTTCCGGCCGGCTGTTCGATTTTACCAGTTTCGCCGTTTCAAAATCAGTAATGGCGCACCCGATAATGGGCAGGTCATGAATTTCATTGGCTACCGCCCCTGCGGCAGGGGTGGAAATCGCGCAGATAAGATCAGGACGATTGGACTTGAAACGGGACGCAATAGTCTTTAAATTTGACTGGTCTCCCTGGGCATTCTGCTGGTCTACTGAAATTTTGTCCGCTCCGTAGCCCCTTTCCTTCAAGCCGTCAAGGAATCCTTGATTGGCCGCATCAAGAGAACCATGCTGCATCACCTGCACCACAGCAATCTGTTTCTTCCCGTCAGTCGTCTTCTTCTCTCCGCCACTGTTTCCTCCGCAGCCATAGAGCAAAGCTGTTGCCACCACTGCCGCTGCCGTAATTTTCATCCATTTTTTCATTTGAGAGCCCTCTCTTTCTACTGCACTTCTATCCTATAAAAAATGTCCCCTGCCAATTGCAAGGGACGACGGGACTCATCGCGGTACCACCCTGTTTATCTGATGAAAAACAAAAAAGGCGGCACCCAAGGGACGGATATTCCGTGGTACCACCCTACTTCATCAGATCAACTCTCAGCTGCTTAACGTGAGCCACTCCGGCAATGCCTACTGTTATTTCAGCAAAGCAGTTCAGGAAAGAACTTCGACTTCCTGCCCGCACCGATTTTCACCATCCATCGGTTCTCTGCGCCGGGAAAGGAAATTTACTTTTTTCCGTCAACACTTTTAAATATTGTGATTATTTTAGCGAATGAGGATTTCCTTGTCAATAGTTTTAAAAAAATATTTTAAATTTGAGCGACCCTCTTTCTTTAGCAAATGGCAGCAGTCACAGGACTGACAGGGATGGTAAGCTGCCATCCGGGTAATAGATTCTTCACTCTGTGCCATATTGCTGCCTTCCCTTATTCCCACAAAGCATTCCTCTGTCCGCTCTGAATGACGATTTTGGGAAAGCTCGTCACTAACAATGGGGAACGGAAAGCGTCATAATGACGAAGAACGAAAAGCGTCATCCTGAGCATGAGCGAAGGATCTATAGCCGCAGTGAGGAAAACGGTAATACGTCAGCAGAAGTAATAGATTCTTCACTCTGTGCCACTATCCCGTTTCCCGTCTTTCTCGAACAGCATTTTTGCCACCGTTCAGAATGACGATTGAAGGAAAGGGCGTCACTAGTGATGGGGAACGGGAAATGTCATAATGAGAATGCTCGCTGCCGGTACATGTTCACCGGGCAGTTTCAAAAGAAAAACACCGCCCCTCTAAAGACGATGTTTTCTTTCTATTCCTTATTTCAATACACCGATTTCCCTATAGTATCTTTCAGCGCCGGGATGGAGCGGCACACCTGCGATATCTTTCACCGCATCTTCCGGCTTGAGGCCTTTCAGATTCTTCTGTGCCTGCCCCATTTCATCGATATGTTCCCAGAAAGCTTTCGTCAGATTATACACCACATCTTCCGGCATATCCCCGCGGGTGAACATAACCATTTTAACCGCCGTGGTATGGACGTCTCTGTCCTGATTCGGATAGGTCCCCGCCTTGATAGTATAACTTGCATACCAGGGATATTTCGCTTTCAGTTCTTTCACGAGCTGATCATCAATATCTACCAGGCGTGCGCCGCCGGTCAAAGCCTGGGTGACGGCGGAAGCAGGAGCGCCGCTCATGATCCACGCACCGTCAATGGAGCCGTTTTGGAGCATATCGGCAGCATCGGTAAAGGTAATGTACTCCGCCTGGATGTCATCAGGAAATTTCAGTCCTGCCGCGGTGAAGTGGGCATTACTTTCGTTATATACGGAAGAGCCTGCCGACGCTACGGCAAAACGCTTTCCTTTTACATCAGCCAAAGTCTGAATGCCCGACTTGGCAGTGACCACCATCTGGTTCGGATTCATGTAAAGACCGGCAATCACTTTCAAATCTTTATAAGGATGATCTTTGAAACTGTCCGTCCCGTTGAGACATTGGTATACATTGCTGGAAATAGCGATGGACACCTGCGCTTCGCCGTCGGAAACCATATTCAGGTTGGCAATTCCGCCTGCGGAAGCCTGACTCGCTGCCTGCACACCGGGAACGTTATTGTTCCACATATTGGTGATTGCCGCCCCCACCGCATACAGGGCGCCTGACGCGCCGGCCGTCGGAAAATTAATTTTCACCGTCTGCGCTGCCGGCTGTGATGACGGCGCCGATGCTTTCTTTTCTCCGCCACAGCCTGCTATCATCCCTGCTGCGGCTAAAGCCGCCAGTGAAACTGCCGCCGCTTTTTTCAAATGCTTCATGTTCATTTTTCCATCCTCCCATGCTGCAGAAAATAAATGATTATCATAAGTATACCCCTGTGTCAGGGGAAATCAAGTTTCTTTTCTCCGCTGCAGGAACTGGAATCCTATAACCGCGGCAATCCCTGCAAATCCGGCAAAGTCTGTCATCGTTCCGGGAAAAAGGAGAAGCGGCGAAGCAATGAAAAGTACAATCCGTTCCGCCCATCCGCACTTGCATAGAATCCAGCCTTCCAATGCGCCGACGAGGGCAAACGTCCCCACCGCCGCGCTGAAAACAGCCCAAAGGGTTTCCACTGCGGTCGCCGCCGGATCGACACCGATGAGAAGAACGGGATTATCCAGAAAAAAGAAAGGAATAATAAAACCGATAAGCCCGAGACGCACCGCCATAAGTCCCGTCTTCGTCTGATCAGAACCTGCAATCCCAGATGCCACATAGGCTGACATGGCCACAGGCGGCGTGATATTGGAAAGGCAGGCATAAATCAGGCAGAACATGTGGGCGATAAGAGGCAGCACCCCCGCCTTGATAAGGACAGGAACAGCAACCGCCTGGACAATGACATACGCCGCAACGCCGGGAACGCCCATCCCCAAAACAGCGGACATGATCATGACAAGGAACCCGGCAAGATATACATTATTATCCTGCAGAAGAGACAAAATAAGGTAGCCCATGTGGAGTCCCATGGATGTCAGTGTGACTGTACCGATAATGACGCCGATGATGACGCAGCACACCCCTACGGAAACGGCGCTCCGCGCCCCCTCAATAACAGCGGCAATAATCTTATCTCCTGTCATTCTTGTTTCTTTACGGAGCCAGCTTGCCGCCACAGTGATAAAAATGGAAATAACGGCTGCATAAAGCGGCGTGAATCCCGTAAACATCAGCCCGATAAGGCTCACCAGGGGAAGGACAAGATGTCCCTGCTTTTTTATCACCGACAATGCATCGGGAATATTTTCCCTGGCGATTCCCGAAAGTCCGAACCGCTTCGCTTCAAAATGAACCGCCAGAAGCAGACCGATATAGTAGAGCAGCGCCGGTGTGACAGCTGCCAGTGCCACATAGGTGTAGGACAGGTTTAAAAACTCTGCCATGACAAAACCGACCGCCCCCATAATCGGCGGCGTAAACTGTCCGCCGGTAGAGGCCACCGCTTCTACGGCGCCTGCAAATTCGCTTTTATACCCAGTCCGTTTCATGAGCGGAATCGTAATCGTTCCTGTCGTCGCCACATTGGCAATGGCAGAACCGTTAATCATCCCCATAAGGCCCGACGCGATGACCGCCACCTTCGCAGGGCCGCCGGAAGTCGTTCCTACAAGGGTAAGCGAAAAATCATTAATGAATTTGGAAAATCCCGAATATTTCAGAAACGCGCCAAAAACGACAAAAAGGAATATATAAGTCGCCGAAACGCCGATGCCCGTGCCGAGAATGCCCTGAGTTCCCCAGAATTGGGTAATCAGCACGCGCTTCAAAGTGAAACCGTTATGACCGAGATAGCCGGGCAGGTACGCGCCGAACCAATTATACGCAAGAAAAATTCCCGCAAGTACCGCCAGATTTCCCGATGCCCGCCGGGCCGCTTCAAAAACACAAACCACCGCGACTAAGGCAATGGCTGCCTCCATATCGGAAATACGTCCTCCCGTCCGGGCGATACGGGTATAATTCAAAATGAGATAAAGGAAGCTACCTGCAGAACAAAGGATAAACGCCACGTCCCAAAGGGGCGGAAACTTTCTTTTCCGCTTTTCCTTTTTAAACGTCGGAAACAGCAAAAATGTAAAAACAAGAAGAAATATACAGTGGATCGCCCGCAGATTGACGGCACTGATTGCCCCGATGGTCGTGAAATACAGCTGGAATGCCGTCCACACGCACAGCAGTACGGCTACCGCCCTGCCTAACGGTCCCGTATATGTCCTCATACGGGAGTCCGCTTCCTTCTCCTCAAGTATTTTCTGTGCTTTTGCATCAAGTTCTTTTTTTGCTTCCAACGCTTCTTCCAGCTTTACGCCGGACTGATGTTCATCCATTCCGATTCCTCCTGCACTGCTATCCTTCGTATAAAATTATCCTCATTAAGGCATATTAGTCATTCCATATAAAGCAATTGAGAACTTATTGCCCTCTATTTAGAACCTATTTCTTACCTTTCTGCTGCATCCCCAATCTACAGATACCGCTTGAATCAAAAACTAGTCATTCTTCGGAGAGAACACATATATTCCATCCTTTTTACCCAATGCAGCCGCTTTTCGATCTTTTTCTGCCCATTCCTTCTTTCCCAACTTATCGTAAAAACCTGCACGCATGAGAAGTGCTGATGCAATATTGGGATTAATTTTTAAAAATTCCGTAATATCTGCCACCGCCTTTTCGTATTCCCCCATTTCCGCATACACTTCTCCCCGAGAGCGATAACTTTCTCCATAACCGGGATTCATTTCTATAGCTTTATTCAGTATGTCCAACGCCTTTTGATAATTCCCTTTCAATTTATAAACATATCCCAAGTTATTGTACACATCTGCTTTTTTATGCCCTTTTGCAATTGCCGTTTCAAACGCAGTAATCGCTTCATCATACCGTTCTGTCTGGCTGTATACAAGCCCAAGCATCATGTAATAGTATCCTTTATCCGGCTCCAATGCTATCGCTTTTCTTATATCTTCCAATGCCCCGCCAAAATCATGCAACTTCATACTCGCATCACAACGCTTCGAATAGAAATACGCATTATTCGGATAAATGGAAATCAAATGCGTTAAATCATTTCTCGCATCGGTAAATCTTCTATGCTGCATATAATACATATTTCGTAATAAATAAGGAATCCCATCTGTTTCTCCAACCACGTGTCCCTTGTTAAAAGACGTCAATGCTTTTTCATCCTCATGCAAATCCAGAAGTACTTTGCCTCTTTTCATCCAAGCAAGAAGATTAGATGAATCCGCTGCCACCGCCCTGTCAAGAAAAGGTAATGCTTTTTCCGGTGCATGGTAATGCAACCACTGCAGATCAGCAATCGATATAAGCGCTATTACATCCTTGGTGTTAATAGATAATGCCTTCTCAAAATCAACATAACTCTTATCCATCTCGCCAAGAAGCAGATACGCAAGTCCTCTTTTGCTATAGACCTTTCCCTTTTCTTCTCCTTTTAGATACTTCAACGCTTCATCAAAATCATTAAGACAAGATTCTGTCTCCCCGAGTTGCACATAAGCAACCCCTCGCCCCAATAAGATATGCCCCCTCATTTCCGGTTCAGGATTCTTTTTCAACGCTTTATTGTAATCCTGTTCTGCTGCATAAAAATCCTCTTCCAAACTATATGCGGTCGCCCTTGCATAATAAGCCAGTGCGGAATCAGGATTCAATTCTATAGCTTTAGTATAATCCTTAATTGCCTGCTTATATTTATGCTGATTTATTGCTACCAATCCCCGAAGCATATAAATTCCTTCATTCCCCGGACGCCTATACACTAATTCATCTGCCGCCCCTGTAGGAATAACATTTTTTTCTGATGCTGCCTCTGCATCTTTTCCTGCCCTATCTGAAAAATATTGTGTAAATTTTACAGGCAACTTTTCCTGTACAGAAAAAGTATCTCCCCCCGCAGGCATATCTTTACCCGCCGTCCCTATTGTTACATTTGAAAAAGCTATTCCCAACACCAACACCGCTATCAAAATCTTTTTCTTCATAAGCCACCTGCCTGACATATAACTCATAGTGCTTCCTCATTATAGCACTTCCGATAAGATATAACCGTCTTCTTCCATATATACGCATATGTTTCTATATTAAAAGATATGGAGATAAAAATGTTTTTTCATTTTGACCCTTGCAGTAAATGCTAAACTTTAATGCATTTATCTCCCCCCTATATCCATTATCAAATCATACAATGCCTTACAACCACATCTTCCACACATTTACATTTTCCATTGTAGATTAATAATTAACCATCATGTATAAGTATTTCCGATGATGTTCATTAAATCCTCACTTTTCAATGACATCCATTTTTTCATCACGACTCTATTATATTTTTTCCCACGAAAAAATCACCGCCCCTTTCGAGACGATGATTCCCTCTTTTCCTTACCTGCTTTCAAAGAATGCCTTGTACGCCAGGTACGTTTCGTAAGCGTCCGCTTTGGACAGCAGGTCGCAGGGAGCGTGCATGGACAGCATGGACGTGCCGCAGTCCACCACTTCCGCACCCCAGTTCGCCATCATGAAAGCAATTGTTCCGCCGCCGCCCTGGTCGACTTTTCCCAGCTCGCCGATTTGCCAGCATACACCGGCATCATTAAAGATTTTTCTGACCTTCTGCAAAAATTCCGCATTGGCATCATTGCTGCCTGACTTGCCGCGGGAACCGCCGTACTTGGTCAGGTTAATCCCGTATCCTAAGAAAGAAGCGTTATCTTTTTCAGAAACTTCCGGGAACATGGGATCAAGACAGGAATTCACATCGGCAGAAAGCATCTCGCTGTTTTCCATGGTTTCATAGAAATCAAGAAGACTTCCCTGTCCCTGCAGCGCAAGGAGTTTCATCACAAATTTCACAAAATAGGAAGATTCCATTCCCGTATTTCCATAAGATCCGATTTCTTCCTTATCCGTAAGAAGAGCGGCCTGGGTCTTCACACCGGGTTTCGCGTCCAGGATGGCTTCCAGATTCGCGTAGGAACATACGCGGTCGTCCTGTCCGTAAGAAGCAATGAGGGAACGGTCGAATCCGACGTCGCGGCTCTTTGTGGCGGGAACAAGTTCCAATTCAGCGGCGGCGAAGTCTTCCTCTTCAATTCCGTATTCCTTTTTCAAAAGCGTCATGATGGCGTCTTTCGGTGTCTGCCCTTCTTCAGAATGAGTACCCGCGACAGCCTGGAGCTGTTCTCCGGTAATCCCTTCCGCCAGAGTCTTTTTCATCTGGTCTTGTGCCATATGGATAAGCAGGTCGGATACATAGAAAACGGGATCGCTGTCTTTCAGTCCGATATTGATATCCACTTTTTTACCGTCTTTCGTGAATACCACGCCGATGAGCGCCAGCGGAATGCAGGTCCACTGGTATTTCTTAATCCCGCCGTAGTAGTGGGTACGGAAGTACACAATGCCGTCCTGTTCATGAACCGGATTGGCTTTCAGATCCAGACGGGGCGAATCAATATGGGATCCTACGATTTTGATGCCTTCATGGACGGGTTCTTTCCCAATCACCGCTAAAATAACGGATTTATCTTTCTGGTTCCAATATACCTTGTCTCCCGCTTTGAGCGACTTCATGGTATAGACAGGTTTAAATCCCTTTTCTTCCGCACGGCGGATAATTTCCGCTGCCGCCAGTCTTTCCGTGCGTGCCGTATCAAGGAACGCCTTGTATTTTTCACCGTATGCCATGGCGGCCTTGCGCTCACGGGCATTCATCCGCTGCCAAACGGATTTGCTTCTGCTGTATGTTTCTTTCATTTCTGCCTCCTAAAAGAGAATTATTTTCACATAGGTACAGTATAAAACTTTTTCTCCCTCCCCGCAAACCGCGGCCGGAAGGAAATCCCGCTTCTTCAGTCTCCGGGAAATACCCTGCGCAGGAAGTACGTCAGTCCCATAAAAACAGCCATCACTACGAAAAGCAGGGGATATGCGATAACCAGAAGATAAACGGAAGCGTCCAAACTTGACATAGTTCCTCCTTTATGACAAAACGGGAATAAGAGCAAGCACAAGGCCGCCGGCGACGACGGAAACAACCTGTCCCGCCACATTGACGCCCATGGCGTGCTGGATGATGAAATTGGAAGGATCTTCTTTCAAAGCCATCTTGGCAACAACGCGCCCCGACATGGGGAACGCGGAAATGCCACAGGCTCCGATCATGGGATTCAGCTTTTGTTTCAGGAAGAGATTTGCCAACTTTGCAAAAAGCACGCCGCCCACCGTATCGAAAACGAACGCCGCCGCACCAAGGATAAGGATTTTCAGGACATCAAATGTCAGGATATTTTCCGCCGTCATCGTAGCGCCTACCGTAATGCCGAGAAAGAGCGTCACCAGATTGGCGAGTTCATTCTGTGCCGTACTTGCCAGAGAATCCACAACGCCCGATACTTTCAGCATATTGCCGAACATGAGCGCGCCAATGAGCGGTACGGAAATAGGAGCCAGAATACCTGCAAAAAACACCACCATGAAAGGAAAAAGGAAACGTGCCATCCAGGACACGGGCTTTTCTTCTTTATATGCCATACGGATACGTCTTTCACGCTTTGTCGTCAGCAGTCTGATAATAGGCGGCTGGATAATCGGGACAAGGGACATATAGCAGAATGCCGTCACCGTGAGAGGCGCCAGAAGTTCTGCAGCAAATTTCTGTGCCACAAAAATCGTCGTCGGACCGTCCGCCGCGCCGATGATGCCGATGGCCGCCGCATCCTTGATGGGGAAGCCCAGAAGGGCTGCAAGGCTGAAGGTGAAGAAAATGCCGAACTGCGCCGCCGCGCCGAAGAGAAACATCTTCGGATTCGAGAGCAGCGGGCCAAAGTCGATCATCGCGCCGATGCCGATGAACAGCAGCAGCGGGAACAGCTCATGTCCCGCGATGCCAAGCTCAAACAGGTGGGCGATGACCTCTGCTGCGCCGGAATTGGGCAGGTTTACCAGAATCGCGCCGAAGCCCATTGGCAGCAGCAGCGCGGGCTCCATATCCCGTTTGATTGCCAGATAGATCAGGATCCCGCCGATCAGCCACATCACGACCTGCTGCCAGCTGAGATTGCTGATGTTTGAAAATAACTGTGCCACAAAAAGTCCTCCTGTTTTGTTTTTTGATAAAAAGAAAAGACCTTTACCCAAGCATACGCGATGCTTCGGTAAAAGTCTCACAATTTCAGTCGCCTGCGGGC
>ERZ780185.277-NODE-277-length-36372-cov-8.451992_pt1 | contig 36372 bp, 39 predicted proteins | sample MGYA00511365_ERZ780185 | MGnify/ENA primary metagenome ERZ780185 (study PRJEB29588, sample SAMEA2151606) | human gut metagenome | biome: human gut; feature: human-associated habitat; material: faeces | place: Denmark | collected 2008/2010 ...
TGATATTTTGTGCTATAGATCTATATCCATAAGTTGAATGATGCTTATGGATATTTTTTATTTCTTCTGCTAGTGATATTCTGTTTTTTTGATAGTTATTAATTATTCCTTTACGGTTTAGCCATTTGTAGTATCCGCTTCTTGAAACATTCATTACTATACAAAGTGATTTAATATTAAACTCCCGAGAAAGAGTCTCTACTATTTCGTATTCTTTTCTGATAATTTCTCTAGGGCTAAAAGAACATCCTCCTCGGTGTATCCTTTTTTTAATCGTTCATTCTCAATTCGAAGTAACATATTTTCATATTCAAGTTGTTCAATAGGTGTTAATTTTTTTCTATGTGAATATTTAGCTAATGGATTGCCAGGTTTACGTTTATTTTCTAAACCTTCTATACCTTTTTCATTATAACGTTTTATCCAAATACAAATCATTCCATTACTGATGCCAAACTCACGTCCTAAATCATTTATACTTTTTTCACCATCAATAACGCATTTAATAATTTCGTATTTTTGATCTTTTGACCATTCTCTGTTTTTACCGCCTTTTGGCCTTCCCATAATATCATCTCCTTTACCCTATTATATCATAACAAAAAATGTAGGCACTTTTTTTGTGTCTACATTTATTTTACCATTTCATTTACACTCATACTTGTGTAGAATAGTTTTTTATTTTATAAAGATTCAATTATTTTTTCTAAGCCTTTAATCAAAATATCTAAATCAATACCCTTATTGTCAACCTGATTTTTATATAAAGGGAAATGAATAAATACCGTTTCAATGTCAGGATAATAATGCATTACTTGGTAATATAAAGCATTGCATATATATTCCCCCGCATTGTTACTAAGTTCAACAGGTATGTCATTATGAAGTAAATGAGATAGGGCTTCAACGGTTGGAAACTTTGAAAAATAGGCGGTAGGTCCGTCCTCAACAATAATGTTTGAAGTTATTTCGTCGCTTTCATCAATGCTTCGACCAAGGGCATTTCTAGCTTTAGTTTCAATTGATATTTTAGATCTACTAGCAGCTTGACCACACAATATAATAATATCAGGGTTTACTTCGTCAATATGTTTTTTTAGTATTGAAAAAGATTCATGTAGTTTAACTGGTAAAAAGATTTTAGTAATGTTTGATTTTTGTTTTAATCCCTTTACTACTTCATAAGAAGAGTTAGTATTTAACCCCATAAAGGGTTCAAAGGCTGTAATCAATAGTTTCATTTTATCACCTACTTCAATTACATTATAACAAAAAAAGCAATAAAAATCAAAAATAATGCTAATCGATTATTTCCAAAAGCGTTAAAAAACATATATATTTTTTCTAAGAATTAAAACGTGTTCATAAAGATTATTTTCGCCCCACTTGAATATTTTTTGGATGTGTGCTATAATAAATCATATATAAGGGGTGGTAAATATGCTAAAAGCAATTCATCAAAACATCGTTTTGCAAAAAGTAGAAAAAACTAATAGTAGAGGAATATTTATGCCAGGACTAAGTAATGATATATACTTAGTTTTAAATATAGGCGAAGATGTTAAATCAATAAAAGTAAATAATAAAGTTGTTCTTGAAAAAGATCCTAAAAAAATTCAACTAGATTTAACTGACTACTATTTAACTAACGAAGAAAACGTAATGGCAATAGTGGAGGAAGATCATGAGTAATCAACTATTATTCTCTAAAGATGCTAGAGCCAAGATGGCAGAAGGAGCAAGTATCCTTGCAAAAGCGGTAAAAGTTACACTTGGACCACGTGGCAGAAATGTTGTAATTGAACAAGATTTTGGTGCACCACTAATTGTGAATGATGGTGTTACTATTGCAAAATCAATAAATTTGCCAGATAAGTTTCAAAACCTAGGTGCTAGTATTTTAATTGAAGCTGCTACTAAAACGAATGATTTAGTAGGCGATGGTACTACTACCGCAATTTTACTTACATCTAAGTTAATTGCAGAAGGACTTAAAAAATTAGAAGAGGGTGTAAATCCCGTTATTTTAAGAAATGGTCTTAATTATTATCTTCCCTTTATCCAGAAAAGAATTGATGAATTATCTACACCCATTAAAGAAGCAACCGATCTAGCAAAAATTGCCACAATCTCATCAGGCGCCGAAGAAGTAGGAATTCTAATTAGCAACGCTTATCAAGAAGTAGGACAAAAAGGAATTGTTACAATTGAAGAATCACAAGGTTTAGAAGATTATCTTGATGTTGTTAAAGGCTATTCATATGATAGAGGTTATTTATCAAGTTATATGATAAATGACAAAGAAAAAAATCAAGCTGTGTTAGACAACCCATTAGTGCTTATAACTGATAAAAAAATAAGTGCTATGAAAGAGATTGTTCCATTTTTAGAAGAAGCAATGAAGCAGGGTAAACCGCTTTTAATCATATGTGATGACATGGAACAAGAAGTGTTAGGTGCTATCGTTGTAAATAAACTACGTGGTGTGTTTAATGTTGTTGTTACTAAAGCTCCTTCTTTTGGAGAACGTAAAACTAAACAATTACAAGATATTGCTTTTTTAACTAAAGCAATCTTAATTGATGAAAGTCTAGGTATGTCATTAAATGAAACAATGCCTAGTAGTACACTTGGAAGAGCCGAAAAAATCATTGTTAATAAAGATCAAACAATAATTGTAAATGGTATGGCAACAAGTGAAGAAATAGTAAATTACGCTAAAGGTATTGAAAATAGTATCAAAGACATTACTAGTGAATATGACAAAGAAAAAGCTGAAGAACGGGTTGCGAAATTACTTGGTGGTATTGCCGTAATAAAAATAGGAGCTGAAACCGAACCGGTTTTAAAAGAAAAAAAATTACGAATTGAAGATGCTTTAAATGCAACTAAAGCCGCTATGACTTCAGGAATTATTGAAGGTGGCGGTAAAGTATTTTATCAAATGGCTGATACCATCAAAAATATTGAAGCACCAATTGAATATCTTCCCGCCCTTCAAGTATTAGAACAAGCATTAAAGGCCCCATTTAAACAAATAGTTGAAAATGCAGGTGGCGACTTTGCCAAGATAAGTAAAGAAATAACCAATGATTTATGGTATGATGCCTTAAGTCAAAAAATGGTAAATTTAAAAGATGCTGGAATAATTGATCCCGCAAGTGTAGAAAAAAGCGCAATTATGAGTGCTATTAGTATAGCAGGAATATTTTTGACTACTGAATGCGCAATAATAAACGAAGAAGAAAAAAAACCAGTAAATGAGGAGAATCTACTATAATGAATAATAGTTCAATTACCGAAATTAAAGATGAAGTAAAAAAGGCTAATGAAGAACTAAAAGAAACAATGAATCCACTTCATTCCCCTTTAATTGAATATTATTTATCAAGATATTTAGAAATACATGAATATACTCTAAATAATCGACTTGCAAAACTTGATGATGAAATCTCTAAATGCCAAAAAGAGTATGAAGAACTAATGTCAAGAGAAGATCATCTAGAAGAAATTGCATCAAAAAATAAAAATATTCAAGAAAGAATTAATGTGATTGATGCTAAAATAAAAGCCAATAATGAATTTTTAGAAGAAAAAAATCAAGCATTTAAAGAAAAGGCTGATAAAGTTACTAACCAAGAAAACAACTTATATAATGCATGTCTTGATTATTACCAAAATATTTTATCAAAGCTTAGTATGGGTAATATTGATGATATCTTAGAATATATAAACTTCGTTATGGATGTTTTAAAATATACCATTTATGATGAAGTTGTAAATTACAAAGAAAATGCTTTGAATGCCCTAAATGATTTAGATGATTTAAATTTATTAGAAGCACAAACTAAGAACACTAATGTCACATTAAATCAAGAAAAGCAATCACTTAACAGTGAAATAGAATCAATTTCATTTGAAGAAACTGAACAGCGTTTAGATGCTATTGCTTATGAAATAAATGATAAAAAAGAAGCAAAAGAAGAACTTATCAAGTTATTTGAACAATTGAAAAAGAAAAATGTTAAGCATGTTGTAGATGAAATTAGACACTTTGAAATACTTGAATACTCAAATCAACAAATTGCTTTACAATTAGATGATATCATTCTTGATTATCGTAGTACTCTTGCAACAGTAGATACTGATGCTAATATTCTGGCAAGTAAACGTGCTAAACTAAAGAAATTAACTGACCAGCGTCTTGCGATGATGCCACTTAAGAATGCTTTTGATAATGCACAAGAAGAATACAACCAGTTAGTTGGAATGTATCAGACAATTTCAAAAAATATTGATGAAATTGAAAACTTTGTTGCACAGGCAAAAAAATTAATTAATGTTAATCAAGATTTTAAACAAGTTGTTAAAAATTATAGTGAATTACTAGTAAAACAAGTAACTCTTGAACAAAACAAAGAAACTTATCGTATTCGTAATATTAATTTAGTTGAAACTAGAAAATCTAAATTAAATGACCCATATGGCAAAGAAGAACTACAAAGAATTGATGAAGAGTTAAAAAATGTTCAAGATGGTTTAAATACTTTTGAAAATGACTTGCTTGCTATTAATCAAGAAATGTGTAGATTAAAAGCTACCGAACAAGACTATAAAGTTATAACTATTTATGAAGAATGTAATGAATGTGAAGAACAACTTCCGAGTCTATATGATAAACAGCGTTTATTTAGTTCATTAGTAAATGATAAATATATATATATAACAAACTTGAAACCTAAAGTCGCTAATTTTGATGAATTAACACTTGAAATTGATCAGTTAAATGATGAAATTGAAAATAACTAATGAATTAAAAAAATTTGTTCCAAGTTTTAAAGTGTCTTGTTACACTTTTACAACCCTTGAAAAAAACGATAAAGAAAATTTATCAAATGATTTAACAGAGGCTTTTAATAATATCGCTAAAGAATATCAAAAAAAATATATTCTTTCTGAGGTTACTAAGATTCCTAAACTTAAAAGTACAAGGGATGGCTATAAAATGCTTGGAAAAGATCCATCACATACTAGACCTGCATGTGAGGCTCTAGTTAGGAGAATTATTAGAGATGGTTCGATATATAGACTAGGCAATCTGATTGACTTTGGTAATTACCTTTCAATAAAATTAATGAAGTCTGTTTGTATGGTTGATTTAGATAAAATACAAGGGGATGTCACAATTAGAATTGGTAGCGATAGTGATTACTACGAAGGGATTAATCGTGGTATTATAAATGTTACTAATTTACCCCTTTATACTGATGAAATTGGTCCATTTGGTAATCCTACTAGTGATACCATTCGTACAGCTATAACAAATGATACGACCAATGTTTTAATAATGTTAATACATTTTGATGATAACATTGAAGATGAAGATGAAATGTTATTGTTATTAAATAAATACTTAAAAATAACTAATTTAACAAAGATTTATGAGGAGAACAATATATATGATGAACGACAATTCTAATTTTATTAAGACTATAATGAAAGAAGAATTAGATAATGGTGTAGTGGATCACATCCTAACAAGATTTCCACCAGAACCCAATGCATACTTACACATTGGACATGCTAGAGCCATTATTATGAATTTTGAACTTGCTAAATGCTTTGACGGAGCTACTAACCTTCGCTTTGATGACACTAATCCCTCAAAAGAAGATACTGAATATATTGAAGCAATCAAAAAAGATATTGCTTGGTTAGGCTATAATCCTAAATCAATTCATTATGGTTCCGAGTATTTTGAAAGAACTTATGAAAAAGCAAAATTATTAATCAAAAAAGGCTTAGCCTTTGTTGATGACTTAACTCAAGAACAGTTATCAGAATACCGTGGTTCAATAAATGAACCTGGTAAACCATCTCCTTTTAGAAATCGTAGTGTAGAAGAAAACCTTCGTTTGTTTGAAGAAATGAAAGAAGGCAAATATGCAAATGGTGAAAAAACTTTACGTGCAAAAATTGATATGGCAAGTCCTAACATCAATATGCGTGATCCTGTAATCTATCGTATTATGCATGTAACTCATCACCAAACTAAAGATAAATGGTGTATTTATCCAATGTATGATTTTGCGCACCCATTACAAGATGCCTTTGAAGGTATAACTCACTCATTATGTAGTATTGAATTTGAAGATCATCGTCCACTTTACGAATGGGTTATCGCAAATTGTGAAGTTGATGCCAAACCACGCCAAATTGAATGGGGTAGACTTGGTATAACTCATATGATAATGAGTAAGAGATATCTTAAAAAACTTGTTGATGAAAAAGTTGTTGAGGGATATGATGATCCAAGAATGCCTACACTTGTTGGTTTAAGAAGAAGAGGCTTTACACCAAACGCTATCAAAGAATTTATTTTATCAACTGGTTTATCAAAAGTAAACTCAACAGTTGATTATGGTATGTTAGAACACTTCTTAAGAGAAGATTTAAAACTAAAAACAACTAGACCAATGGCTGTTATTAATCCTCTAAAAGTAATAATTACTAATTACCCAGAAGGTCAAATTGAATATGTAGATGCTCCTAACAATATGGAAAATGAAGCTCTAGGTACTCATAAGATGGCTTTTGGTAGAGAATTATATATAGAAAGAGAAGACTTCTGTGAAGTTAAACCTAATAAACACTGGAAACGTCTTTCAAAAGATATTGAAGTAAGATTAATGCATGCATACTTTATTAAATGCAATGAAGTAATCAAAGATGAAAATGGTGAAATTGTTGAAATTCATTGTACTTATGATCCAATGACAAAGTCAGGATCAGGATTTAATGAAAGAAAGCCTAATGGTAATATTCATTATGTTGAAGCAACTACTGCCCTTCCCGCAACTTTCAATTCTTTTGAACCATTATTACTAGATGAAAAAGTATCTACTGAAAACTTTATGGAAAGACTTAATAGAAATTCATGGCATACTAGTGAAGGTTTTGTTGAAGAGTATTTAAAAGATACTTTACCTGAAGACAAATATCAATTTATTCGTAATGGTTACTATACTACTGATAAAAATTCAAAAGGAGATAATTTGATTTTTAACCTAACAGTAGGTTTGAAATCATCTTATAATGCTTAATATGAGTGAAAATCCAATCTTAGCAAACTTAAATAAAGAACAACTTGAAGCAGTAACTACAGTTGATGGTGCTGTAATGGTTTTTGCGGGGGCAGGAACAGGAAAAACTAAAACCCTTATAAGCCGTATAGCTTATATGATTGATGAAAAAAATATTCAGCCATATCATATTCTTGCAATTACCTTTACTAAAAAAGCAACCAATGAAATGCGTGAACGTTTAAATAAATTGATTGGTAGTAAAGCAGCTCAAGTGCACATCTCAACAATTCATTCTTTGTGTGCAATGATTTTAAGAAGAAATTGTGAAGCTCTTGATTTTGCCAGAAATTTTGAAATCATCGATGAAGAAGATCAATTAAAGGTAATGACTGAAATCTTCAAAAAGAATAATATTGAAAAAAGAGTTCTTGCGCCAAGAGTAGCAATTAAGGCAATTGGTGATTATAAAAATAAAACTTGTAATGAATTATTAGGGTTATTAAATACCGTTTATAATGAATACCAAGCATATTTAAAAGAACATAATCTAATGGACTTTGAAGATTTATTAACTTATACCGCAAAATTATTCAACGAAAATCCGGAAATATTAAGTTTCTATCAAAATATTTACCAATATGTGTTAGTTGATGAATTACAGGATACTAATGCGGTACAATATGAAATTATTAACTTACTTTGCGAGAATCATGGTAATTTGTTTGCGGTAGGCGATGATGATCAAAGCATTTACTCATTTAGAGGTGCTAAAATCGAAAATATGGTTAAGTTTAGAGAAGATCATCCTAATGCTAAAGTAATTAAATTAGTTCAAAATTATCGTTCAACTAATAATATCTTAAAATGTTCAAATGCTTTAATTAAAAATAACAAAATAAGAGAACCTAAAGAATTATATAGCAATATTGAAGGAACTAAGAATGATATATCAGTTCAAGAAGCATACTATTATGAAGATGAAATTCGCTTTGTTATAAATGAAATTGCTTCACTTGTTAACCATAATGGTTATGAATATAAAGATATTGCGGTACTATATCGTAATAGTGCTTTATCAAGAAACTTTGAACTTGCCTTTATTCAAGAACATATACCATATAACATTTACGGTAGTTTTGCTTTCTTAAAACGTAAAGAAGTAAAAGATATAATTAGTTATCTACGTTTCATTGCATCACCTACCAAAATGCTTCACTTTAAACGTATTATTAACGTTCCTGCACGTGGAGTTGGTGATAAAACTATTGAAAAGCTTCAAGAATATATGCACGAGACTAATTGTGATATATTAGGTTCAATAGATATATTTAAAGAACGTAATTCTACTTCAAAAGCAGATGCTTTATTAGAATTTAAAAAGATAATGGTAGAATTAATGGATGACTTAAATAAAATGAGTCTACCTGATTTCTTTGATACAATGCTTGAAAAAACGGGTTATTTAGACTGGCTAAAAGCAAATGAAGAAAACGATGAAGTACATCGTGTTGAAAATGTCAAAGAATTTAAGTCAATCTTATATCAACTAGATAATGATAATCTAAATGAAGGTCTAACTAATGTAGAAAAAATAGAAATTGGGTTAGATGAATTATTATTAGATACTACTATGGTTGATGATCATCAACAAAATGGAGTTGTTCTTTCAACTGTACATTCTGTTAAGGGCTTAGAGTTTAGAGCTGTATTTGTTGTAGGACTTGAAGAAGGAATATTCCCTGCCATTCGTGATGAAGCAGACATTGAAGAAGAACGTCGTGTTGCTTATGTTGCATTTACGCGCGCCAAAGAAAAACTATATATAACTTGTTCAACTAGTAGATTAATTTATGGACGAGTTGTTAGAAATCCTAAGTCAAGATTTTTGATGGAACTACTTAGTGCTAGCGATAAAAAAGAACAAGCAACCAAACAAAATGAAAACAAACCTATAGGTGAAATCGAACTAGGTTCACGTGTAAATCACAAATACTTTGGTAATGGCTTAGTCATTGCTAAAGACGATCGCTTTATCCAAATTCTTTTTGATAAAGATCAATCAATTAAAAAGATTGCAAAAGATCATCCAACAATTACTAAACTAGATAGTTAATCTATCTAGTTTTAAAAACACAAGAATAGGTGGAAACTATGATTAACCAAACAATTAAAGATCGAATGGATCAATTGTATGAACAATTAAATTTATATAACTATCAATATTATGTTCTAGATAGTCCGACTATAGAAGATACCGAATATGATAGTTTAATTAGAGAATTAGAAGAATTAGAAAAAGCATATCCTGAATTTGCAAGAGAGGTTTCTCCAACTAAACAAGTTGGTAGCTATATTAATACTTCTTTAGAATCTATTACTCATGAAGTACCTATGATGTCATTAGGTGACGTATTTAATTTTGATGAACTACGCGAATTTGATGAGAAAATTAAAAAAGTAGTTGATCAATATAGTTATGTGGTTGAATTAAAAATTGATGGAATTGCTAGTACAGCCCATTATAAATCAGGTATGTTCAATCTTGGAGCCACTAGAGGAAATGGCCAAGTGGGTGAAAATGTTACAACCAACATGTTAACAATTAATTCCCTTCCTAAAATACTAACATCACCTATTGATGTTGAAGTACGTGGTGAAGTGTATATGAAAAAATCAGTTTTAGATAAACTGAATGAAGAGCGTAAAAATGATGGACTTCCCCTTTTGGCTAATCCGCGAAATGCGGCAGGAGGTAGTCTTCGCCAACTAGACCCTAATATTACAAAACAAAGAAAATTAGATCAATTTGCTTATACTTTGGTTAATCCTGAAAAATATAATGTAAAAAACCAAATGGATGCTTTAGATTACTTAAAGACCTTAGGCTTTAATGTTAACCCTAACCATGTTCATTGTAAAGACATAGAAGAAGTTATAGAAACAATTGAAAAGTATGATTCACTTCGTAAAACCCTTGATTATGCAACTGATGGTATAGTTATTAAAGTAAATGAATTTGATTTATACGATACAATTGGTTATACAGTTAAGGTTCCTAAATGGGCTATTGCTTATAAGTTTCCAGCTGAAGTTGTAACAACTAGACTAAATGATATTATTTTTACAATAGGAAGAACTGGTAAAATTATTCCTAATGCGGTACTTGATCCTGTTTATATTGCGGGGACAAAAGTTGCTAGAGCTACTTTAAATAACGAAGATTTTATCGTATCAAGAGATATTAGAGTTGGTGATTATGTTAAAGTAAGAAAAGCCGGCGAAATTATCCCAGAAGTAATAGAGGTTGATTTTTCCCGTAGACCAGAAGGTTTAAAACCTTTTGAAATGTTGAAGTACTGTCCAATGTGTGGATCACTAATTGTAAAGTCTAAATCTGATTCATTACATTTTTGTCCTAACAAAGAATGTGGAGGTAGACGTTTAGAAGAAATAATTCACTATGCTTCACGTGTTGCAATGGATATTGAAGGATTAGGCGAAAAACAAATTGAATTACTTTATTCACTAGGATATTTAAAAGATATATCAGATATATATATTTTAAAAAACTATGAACAAGAATTACTAGCAATTGAGCGTTTTGGTAAAAAGAAAATTGATAACTTATTAAATGCTATTGAAGAGAGCAAAAATAATAATCTAGATCAATTTATTTTTGGCCTTGGTATCCATTATATTGGCGCAAAGGCATCCAAAACACTTGCTAAAGCATTTACAAGTATTGATGCTTTAAAACAAGCTACATATGATGAATTAATAATATTACCAGATTTTGGAGAAGTAATGGTTGATAGTATTATCTCATACTTCAAAGATGAAAAACACAATGAGTTAATTCAAAAACTAAAAGAGTATGGTGTAGACCCTAAATCAAAGACTATTGAGATTAATGATAAGTTTAGTGGTTTAACTTTTGTATTAACGGGAACACTACCCAATATGACAAGAGATGAAGCTAGTAAAATAATTGAATCACTTGGTGGTAAAACTTCAAATAGCGTTAGTAAAAAAACATCTTACGTGCTTGCGGGGGAGAATGCCGGAAGTAAACTTGAAAAGGCTCAAGCACTAAATGTAAAAATAATTGATGAAGAAGAATTTAAATCAATGATAAAATAGCATCTTAGGAGGTGCACTATGAATGACAAAATAATAATCAAAGGGGCAAGAGAAAATAATCTAAAGAATATAGATTTAGAAATTCCCCGTGACAAACTCGTAGTAATGACTGGTGTATCTGGTTCAGGAAAAAGTTCATTAGCCTTTGATACAATATATGCGGAAGGACAGAGAAGATATGTTGAAAGTCTTTCAGCCTACGCAAGACAATTCCTTGACAATGTTGATAAACCCGATGTAGATTCCATTGAAGGTTTATCTCCTGCTATTTCAATAGATCAAAAAACAACTAGTAGAAATCCTCGTTCTACGGTAGGTACAGTAACTGAAATATATGATTATTTACGTTTATTATACGCAAGAATAGGACATCCAACTTGTCCTACTCATGGCATTGAAATTACTTCGCAAACTATTGAACAAATGTGCGATAAAATATTGTCATATGATGAAGAAAGTAAGGTAGTTATTTTATCACCGATTGCGGAAAACCGTAAAGGTACTTTCGAAAAAACACTTGAATTATTACGAAAAGATGGTTATACAAAAGTAATAATTGATGACGAAACTTTCGATTTAGATGAAGAAATAGAATTAGACAAAAACAAAAAACATAACATTTTTGTTGTAGTTGATAGACTAAAACTTCGTAGTGAAATTCGTTCAAGATTATATGAATCACTTGAAGCCGCATGTAAATTGTCTGATGGAAAAATCTTTGTTGATGTCAATGATGAAAGACTATTATTTTCTGAACATTATGCTTGTCCATATTGTGAATTTACCGTAGGAAAATTAGAACCAACGCTCTTTTCTTTCAATTCACCACTTGGGGCTTGTCCTACATGTCATGGGTTAGGATTTATTTCAACGATTGATGAAAATTCACTAATAACTGATGAAAATCTGTCTATAGCAGACGGAGCTATTAGATATTTAAAAAATATTGTATTCACGGAAAATATTGAATGGCAAATGTATAAAGCCTTGTTTGAATTTTACAAAATAGATTTATTTAAACCATTCAAAGATTTAACTCCACTTCAAAAAGATGTAATATTTAATGGTTCAAAAGAACCAATTGCCTATGAAATTCATTCAGTTGGTGGAATATCAATGCGAAAGAATAAAGTTATTGAAGGCTTGGCTAGTTTAATTACTAGAAGATATCAAGAAACTTCTTCAAATATGCAAAGAGATTATTATGGATCATATATGCGTGAAGTGATGTGTCCAACTTGTCATGGTATGCGGTTATCAGAAAGTGCATTGTCAGTTAAAGTTGGTGGTAAAAATATATATGAATTCACTGAAATGTCAATTAGTGATGCTTTAACTTTTGTTGATAGTTTACAACTAACAACGCTCGAAGCAAAAATTGGTAATCTAATAATAAAAGAGATTCATAATCGATTAGCTTTCTTAAAAGAAGTAGGTTTAGAATATCTAACACTATCAAGAAAAGCGGGAAGCCTTTCAGGTGGTGAAGCTCAACGTATCAGACTTGCTACGCAAATAGGATCTAAGTTAACCGGTGTTTTATATGTCTTAGATGAACCATCAATTGGTCTTCACCAACGAGATAATCATAAATTAATAGATGCTTTAAAAGAAATGCGAGATTTAGGTAATACTTTAATTGTTGTTGAACATGATGAAGAAATCATGCATGAATGTGATTACATAGTAGATATTGGACCTTATGCGGGAATCCACGGTGGTGAGGTTGTAGGATATGGTACACCTGAAGAATTTAAAAAACTAAAAGGTTCAATCACGGCGGATTATCTTTCAGGAAGAAGAAAAATTGATGTGCCAACTTCTAGAAGACCTGGTAATGGTAAACACTTACTAATAAAAGGTTGTAGAGAAAATAACCTAAAGAACATTGATGTAGATATCCCATTAAATAAATTAGTATTAGTAACTGGTGTATCTGGCTCTGGGAAATCAACTTTAGTAAATGATATTTTATATAATGCACTAGCATCAAGACTATATCGTAGTAAAGTAGAAGTAGGTAAACATGATTCAATTGAAGGAGTAGAAGAAATTGACCGAGTTATTAATATCGATCAAGCACCAATTGGTAGAACTCCTAGAAGTAATCCGGCTACATATGTTGGCGTATTTGATGCAATTCGTGATTTGTACGCAACAACTATTGAAGCAAAAGTAAGAGGATACACTAAGAGTAGATTCTCATTTAACGTAAAAGGTGGTCGTTGTGAATCTTGTCAAGGTGATGGTGTAATAAGAATAGCAATGAACTTCTTACCAGATGTGTATGTACCATGTGAAGCGTGTCATGGTTCTAGATATAATCGTGAAACACTAGAATGTAAATATAAAGATAAATCAATTGCGGATGTATTAAAAATGACAATTGATGAAGCAGTTGAATTTTTTAAGAATATCCCTACCATCTACCCTAAATTAAAAACAATGCAAGATGTTGGTTTAGGATATGTAAAACTAGGACAAAGTGCAACTACTTTATCTGGTGGTGAAGCACAAAGAGTTAAGCTTGCCAGTGAATTGCACAAAAAAATTACTGATAAAACAATGTTTATCTTTGATGAACCAACAACAGGTTTACATACATATGACGTTGATAAACTAATGAAAATGATTGAAAAAATTGTTGATATTGGCGCAACAGCCGTAATCATTGAACATAATCTTGATGTAATCAAAATGGCTGATTATATCATCGATTTAGGTCCTAATGGTGGTGATGGTGGTGGCCAAATTGTCGCAACAGGAACTCCAGAAGAAGTAATGTTAAATGAAAATTCCGCAACCGCTCCATATCTAAAAAAAGTATTGGTTGGTAGTTGGAGTAAAAAGAATATAGAATAACAAAAAACTTAGATTTTATTCTAAGTTTTTTTTAAATTCAATAAACTTTTTAGGCTTTTTCTAATAGAGCATTCAAAATTAGCATAAACTAAAATAATAAAAGTAAGCAAATTGAAAAACACACGGGGATGTGGTATAATGAGAAATGAAATAGTTGTCTATATATTAGCAATTGTTTTGTGTTTTTTTCTAATAGATAATATTTTTAAAATAACCAAAAAACCAATATATCTAATACTTTACTTAATTATCTATTTAATATTTTTATATTTTTGTCTCTTTGATCGTAAAATTAGTGATGATAATAATTTCAGTGATGGAGCCTACATTCATAACTGGTTTAAGATATTATTTACTAATAAGGTAGTATTCAAAAATATCGTTGGAAACATCTTAATTTTTATACCTATGGGATGCTTCTTAAAAATATTAAAGGTAAATGCCATTTTTAAAATATTATATATATTAATAATTATTGTTGGTATTGAATTAATTCAATATATGACTAAGACAGGTATTTTTGATGTATTAGATATAATATTAAATATATTAGGCACAAGCATAGGCTATGTTATGACAAACAAAAAGAGGTGGGACTATGAATAAAGTAACTTTAAAGAAATTAGTTAAAGAATTAAATTTAGAAGTAATTTATGGGAACAGTTATCTAGAACGTACTGTAACTAAAGCAATGTCAAGTAGACCAAGTGTTGAAATGTATTGTGGTTATTTTGATTACTTTGAAAAAGATCGTATTCAAGTAATAGGTACTAAAGAATTAACTTTATTTAATATGCTTAGTGCAAGTCAAAAGAAAGAACGTTTAGCTAAATTATTTAGTTACAATTCTCCTGCTTTTGTATTTACTAAAAATGTTGACGCACCAAAAGAATTCGTTGAAGCAGCAATTGCTTGTCAAATTCCTATTTTCAAAAGCAAACTTTCAACTTCAGGCTTTATTGGTGATTTAACAAATTATTTACAAAGTGAACTTGCACAAAGAAACAAAATTAATGGTTCAATGGTAGAAGTATTTGGCGTAGGTGTTTTAATTGAAGGTGCAGATGGCATTGGTAAAAGTGAAACCGTACTTGAATTATTAAACAAAGGTCAAATTATGATATCAGATGATATAACTAAAATTTATCAACCTGAACCGGGTAGAGTAGTATGTGAAGCACCAAAAGAACGTCAAGGCTTTATGGAAATAAAAGATTTAGGAATGATTGATGTAAAGAATATGTATGGTATAGGTGCTATTAGAAACCATAAGAATTTGCAATTAGTAGTTGAATTAGTAAAAGGTGAAACTTCAAAAGTAACTGCAGAAACTTTCTTTGATACAGTAGTGCCAAAAATTCAAATTGAAGTAGAAGCTGGTAGAAATGTTGCAACTTTGGTTGAAAGTGCAGCTCTAAATTATCGTTTAAAACAATCAGGCTATGACGCTGAAGAAGTATATCAAAATCGTTGTATTCATGAAACATACAAGGGTGGAGAAGAGTAATAATGAATTTAACAATAGTATTGAATAGTATATATAGCTATTTGGTAAATTTACGACCAGAATATGATCGCAGTAGTAGAATAGCTTTCACTATCGGTAATATATCAGTAATGTGGTATGCCATTATCATAATGAGTGGTGCAATTATTGGAACGCTATATGGCTACTATCGCTTTGGTAAAAGACTAGGATTAGATAGTGATACCGTTTTAACAGGACTTGCTTTAGGTCTTATTTTTGGTATTATTGGAGCTAGATTATATTATGTAATCTTTACTGCTTCCGCAAACGAGATTGAATATAAAAGTTTTCTAGATGTTATCAACCCACGAGATGGTGGACTTGCCATTCATGGTGCTTTGATTGCGGTGGCAATATATCTGCCAATCTTTTGTAAACTTAATAAAATAAAACTATTAACATTACTTGAAATAGCATTACCATTAATATTATTTGCACAAGTAGTAGGAAGATGGGGAAACTTTGTTAACCAAGAAGCGTTTGGTGGATTAGTAAAAGTACCAAATCTTGCAAACTATGGTGAAATAACAAGATATACTGTGCTTGACGATGCAACTTTAATTGCTCAACGTGAGGCCTTATCACATATGTTAATTCCTAATTTTGTTATTAATAGAATGTATATATCATACTCTAATGCAAGTGGTTTCTTGTGTGCAGGTTACTATTATCCAACTTTCTATTTCGAATCAGTACTTAATTTAATTGGTATTATTATATATATGATTGCAAGAAAACATATCAGGAAAATATTAGTTGGTGATGGCATCAGTTTTTATCTAATATGGTATGGTATCGTTCGCTTTATTGTTGAAACAATGAGAACTGACCCATTATATCTTGGAACAACAGGAATCAAGGTGGCTGAACTTACTTCAATAATATACATTGTATTAGGTATTACTTGGTTAATCGTTCGTCGCATCAAAAAAATCCAAATGATATCTTGTTGGGATGCCCTCTATAAAGAAGGTGCGAATATGCGATATGATGATTATGTAATGAAACCTAAGAAAGAAAAACAAAATGAGCAATAAAGAATATGCAATAATATTTGATTGTGATGGCACTGTACTAGACACATATCAATTAATAATTGAAACCGTCTACCAAACCTTTGCTAAAATGTTACCTAATTATCCATTAACATATGAAGAAGCCGATGCTTTTTTTGGCCCCTTATTAGCTGACACATTTAGTAAATATGCCAAAGATAAAAAACAATTAAATGAATTAATAGAATGTTACCGAGTAATAAGCAACAATTTAATGGAAAAATACATAAAAGCATTTCCAGGAATTTTAGATTTATTGAAAGATTTAAAAATGCGTAATTACAAAATTGCCATTGTATCAAACAAAGTTAGCGATGCTGTAAAAAAAGGTTTAGACATATGTAAACTAACCCCTTTTTTTGATTTAATCATTGGAGCTGAAAAACTAAAAATCGCAAAACCAGATCCTGATGGTATATATCAAGTTTTAAATAATTTCAATATGAATAATGCAATAATGATTGGTGATACAATAATTGACATTGATACTGGAAACAATGCTAAAATAAAAACAATTGGGGTAACTTGGTGTAGAACTAAGCAAGAAGAATTTTTAAGACATCATGCAAGTTATGTAGTTGATACTCCCAAAGAAATATTAAAGATTATTGAGGAATTATAAAGAATGTATGACGTTATAATATGTGGCTCTGGACCAGCGGGTATGTCAGCAGCACTATTCTTAAGAAGGGCCAACTTAAACATTTTAATAGTTGAAAAGGGTACACCAGGTGGGAAATTAATAAGTACTGCCCTCATTGAAAATTATCCAGGTTATATTGAAAATACTGGTATTGATCTTGCAATGATAATGTATCGCCAAGTAAAACATTTTAAAATACCTTATGCCTTTTCAGAAGTTATGAAAATTGAAAAATTAGGCGATGAACATTTTGTAGTTCACACTAAAGAAGGCGACTATGAATCTAAAATGGTAATATGGGCAGCCGGAACAATTGCTAAACAGATTGAAGCAGAAGGCGAAGAAGAATATGTGGGTAGGGGAATCAGCTATTGTGCAATTTGCGATGGAAGCTTTCACGAAAAACAAAATGTTGTTGTAATTGGTGGAGGTAATTCCGCAATCGAAGAAGCACTATATCTTGCAAAAATTTGTAAGAAGGTAACAATAATAACTAGAGGACATCATTTCAGAGCAGATCCCGTGTTAATGGAAAAAGTAATGCGTGCAAATAATGTAGATTTAGTAACTCATCATGTTATTACCAAATTTACGGGGAAAGATTTACTAGAACAAGTTACTGCGAAAGATCGTGACTCTGATAATGAAATAGTCTTAAATGTAAGAGGCGCATTTATATATGTTGGTTTTACTCCATCAAGTACACTTTTAGAAAATTTTGATATCCTTGATGAAGACAAATATATAATTGTAGATAGAAATTGTGAAACAAAAGTAACAGGATTGTATGCGGCAGGCGATTGCATTCAAAAAAACATTAGACAAATTGCAACGGCTGTGGCAGATGGTATTACTTGTGCTTCGGCAATCGTATGAAAAATTTAATTATGAGTTTTGCAAGTGAAGTAAAAAAAGAATTAATGAGTGTAGAACTAACCGATAAATGTTGTGAAAAAGCCTTAGTGATGGGAATCCTTCATGGTGGTAGTGAAATAGTTATATCAAAAGACGGTAACTATATTATTGTTAAATCATATATTTTAAGTGCTATACAAAAAGTAATGAAAATAGTTAAAAAAAATTATGATGTAAATTTAGTAATAAAATATGGTGATGAGAATAACCTAAATAAAAAACGATATTATTATTTAGAAATTTCAAATAACATAAACCCATTAATTCGTGAATTTAATCTTTATCCATTTGATACACTTAACATAAAACATCCATTATTGATAAATGATTGTTGTAAAGCAAGTTTCATAAGGGGATTGTTTATTGCTAGAGGATCAATTAATGATCCAAGAAAGAATTGTTATCACTTGGAAATAACTTGTCACAGAAGTGATATAGCTCAAGTTGCCAAACATATTCTTGCGAGTAATCAAATAAATGCTAAAATTAGAGAACGAAAAGACAACTATGTTTTGTATATCAAAAAAAGCGAAGAAATATCAGCCTGTCTTGCCTATATTGGCGCATCAAGTGGTGTATTTTACTTTGAAGATTCAAGAATAGTTCGTGATATTGCTAATATGGCAAATAGAATGACCAATTGCGATATTGCTAATTTGAAAAAAAGTAGTGTTACAGCTAACAAACAATTAAAGGCAATAAAGTACATTAGAAAAATGGGTTACTTTAACAAAATGCCAGTTAGACTTCAGACAATATCAATAATGAGAGAGGAATATCCTGATTCAACGCTTGATGAATTATCAGCTTTCTCAGATAATTATTTTGGTAAAACTTTAACTAAATCAGGAGTTAGCCATTGTTTAAGATCACTTATGCAATTTTATTATGAATTAGCAAGTAAAAATAGTGTAACTAAAAACCAAAGTGAAAAAAATAACGAATAATCATTAATTATCGTTTATTGTGCATAATAAAAAGCTAAAGAAAACTTTAGCTTTTTTACATGGTTTTTATTTGTAAATTGTTATGCATTGTAATTTCTCTTGTAGGAATATTCTTCATCATCATCTGGTATTGCCCATGCTACAGCAGATACTACTGCCGCAATACCTACTAATGAATAAATAATACGTGAAATAATAACACTAAATCCATCAAACAAGAACGAAACAAGGTTGAAATCGAAAATTCCGACTAAACCCCAGTTAAGTCCACCGATGATAAGAAATACTAAAGCTGTATTTTTTAATATTTTCAAAAAAATTACCTCCTATCACAAATTTACATTATTATTGTTTGCGAAAAATGCAAAAATAATAGTGGAAAAAAATTCTATATTAATTAGCATTATTTTTAAATCACATACATAAAATTTAACAAGTGAGGTAAAGATAATGAAAAAACAATTTAAAATTATAAATTTTATTTTAATTTTATTTTTAATTATGACACTAACAGGTTGTAAAAAGAAAAAACAAGTTGAAACTACTTTCCCAGAAATTGTTAACAAATTAACATCATATAAATTAGTTGGTAGATTAGAATCAACATTTCCAAGTGGGACTAAGGAATGCAATGTAACTACGTATTATAGAAGTCCTGGTGAATATCGTGTAGAAATTCAAAATCCTAATGTTAATGAAACCCAAATAATGGTTAAAAACAACTCAGGCGTATATGTAATTATACCTAGTATAAATAAAACTTTTAAAGTAAATAGCAGTTGGCCAGAAAATATGAGTTACCCATATCTATTACAATCTCTCAGTAATGATATTGTTCAAGATAGTAATTTAAGAACTACAACAGAAGGTAAATCTACAATTGTAGAATTAAAGGCGAAGTTGTTCACTGAAGATGAAACAACAACTCAAAAAATTATTTTCGATGAAAATAAAATGCCAAAAGAAGTTTTAATATATGATGGTAATAAAAATTTATTAACAAAATTTGTTATCACATCAATTGAACAAAATCCAACACTAACAAATGAATTATTTAATGTTTCTGAAAGCCTTGAAACTCTTTATACATATTATGAAAACAATCCAATTGAATTTGTAAGAACAGTAAGTTATCCTACTTATTTTCCTGAAGGAACATCTCTAAAAGAAGAAACAATTACTGGAACTTCTTTAAACAAACTTGCAATAATGAAGTTTGGGGGAGAATGTAGTTATACAATAGTTCAACAGTTTGTTAACCTAACAACTGATGCAACCACAGAATATGTTAATGGTAGTATTTACTTAATGGGTGGAGCATTTGTTTTTGTTAACTCTAATAACATTCAGTTTTATGAGAATGGTATCGAATATACTATTGCTTCAAACGATATAAGTTGTTTAGAAATGATAAAAATGGGTGAATCATTAAAATCAAAAGAAGATAAATAATTCAAAATATTAATTAATTTCTTGCAAATAACTAAAATAAGTGGTAGAATATATATGGTACTAAAATAGTACCACACCCTCAATATGTGTCATCAATTTAATTGATGACATTTTTTTATATATAATATTATTTACAAAATTTGACCAAATATTTGTAAAACATTTGAATAAGTAGCTAACTTATGTTAAGATATAGTCGTACATTAAATATATTTATAAGTTTGTAATGGAGGAACACTCTTAGAAATTAATCGCAAAACGTTAAAGACTCCCTATTTTTTGGGAGTTTTTGTTTTATATAATCTTGTTATTATATTGATATGGGAGTTTTAGCATATGAAAAAGATATTAACTATTTTTTTAGTAATTTTTGTGGCCTTATTTTTCTTCTTTGGACATCTTTATTATGAGGGAGTTTTTAAAAAAGAAGAATATAGTGGTTTATTAATATATCGAGTTGATATTCTTGAATATTATACTAGTATTGAATCACTGCCAATAAAGGAAGAATATGATCTAGAATTACCAGAAAATGGCAAATTGAGACTTGGAGTAGGTAGTGGTTGGGTGTATAGTATAAGATACTATGAGAGAGAAAAACAATTTCCTAAGATTTTTTATAAAATGTGTGATTTTACACTATATAAAGATGGAAAAGTATATTTGGAGGATAATTATGACGTAAATACCGAACCATATATCAAAGGAGGACTTGTTGATACTAGTAATTTTTTTAAAACAAGTGGCTTTAGTGTAAATCCCAATCCATTTGACTTTATTATTATGCAAAAAGGAAAATACGAGTTAGTAATTGACTTATATATTAATATAAATGATAAAGATTTATCTGAATCTAAAAAAATTATATTTAATATAAATTAAAAGGAAATAAAAGACACGAAATTAAAAAAACATTAAAAATTATGTTTGTGTACAGTAACAATGTATCCAACAATTATATTTACTGGAAAAAAACAAAAAAATATGATATAATTATACTGAAAAAGTGATGTTTATTAAGCGAGAAACCATGAATAAAGTGTTAGCGTTTCGAGATAGTAAATATTGAAGAAATTAAGGAAAATAAATTAGTAAAGAGCTTAAAAATAGGAGGTAAAACAATGAATGCAAAACCTATTGTAAAATGGGCTGGTGGAAAAAGACAATTAATTGATAAACTTTTAGAACATATGCCTAAAGAATATAATAATTACTTTGAACCCTTCATTGGCGGTGGAGCGTTGTTGTTTGAACTAATGCCAAATAACGCCACTATCAACGATGTTAATCAAGAATTACTTGCAATATATAGATGTCTTGCAAATAATGAATGGTTTAAATTGATGATTGAAGATTTAGAAAAACACGAAAAAAAACATTCAGAGGACTACTATTATGAGATTAGAAAAATAGATAGAAATCCAGAATTTGAAAAGTTACCTATTTGGAAAAGAGCATCACGAGCAATATACTTGAACAAAAGTTGTTTCAATGGATTATATAGAGTAAATAGCAACGGATACTTTAATGTACCGTCAGGTAAGAAGAAAAAAGTTCAAACTTATGATAAAGAAAATATAATTAAATTACACGATTACTTTATGAATAATAATGTTACAATTCTTGAAGGAGATTTTTCTAAAGCGGTGGAAAATGCAAAGCCTGGAGATTTTGTATATTTTGATCCACCATATGACCCATTTGATGATAGAGAATCGTTTACGTCATATACAAAATTTAACTTCTCGAAAGAAGACCAAAAAAGACTTGCTGATTTATTTAAAGAATTATCAAATAAAGGTGTATATGTGATGCTAAGTAACCATAATACAAAATATATTAATGAACTGTATGAAGGGTTTAATATATACATAGTAAATGCAAAAAGAATGATTAACGCCGATTCTAAAGGGAGAGGCAACGTAGAAGAAGTAATCATCACAAATTATTAGGAAATTTATGAATATAACAAAAAAGGACATATACTTTAATGCTGAAGGATTTACCTTGCTAAATGGTGACTCTTTTAAGCTATTAAAAAAGATTGATGAGAAATCAGTAGATATGATATTTGCTGACCCACCATACTTTCTGTCAAGTGGAGGGATTAGTTGTAAAAATGGCAAGCAAGTAACAGTAGATAAAGGCGTATGGGATGTTACCAAAACAATTGAAGATAAAATAAAGTATCATAGAACCTGGATTGGTTTATGTAGAGATGTTTTAACTGATGATGGAACAATTTGGATATCAGCAACTCTCCATAGTGCTTATGCAATAGGTGTAGCACTTGAAATGGAAGGTTTTTCAATTATAAATAATATAATTTGGCAGAAACCTAATCCTGCACCTAATCTTGCCTGTAGATGTTTTACGCATTCTACTGAAACAGTTATATGGGCAAGAAAGCAACTAACAGTTAAAAAGAAGGGGAAGCATTATTTCGACTATCAATCAATGAAAGAAGAGAATGGTGGTAAACAAATGAAAGATGTATGGATATTTGAAGAAGAACCAGAAATTTGGAATATCCCAACTACGTCTAAAAAAGAAAAAAAAGAAGGCAACCATCCAACCCAAAAGCCAATGAGATTGCTAGAAAGAATAATAATTGCTTCCACTAAAGAAAATGATTTAGTATTAGATCCATTTAATGGTAGTGGCACAACAGGAATAGTGTGTAAAAATCTAAATAGGAGATATATTGGTATTGATAATGAAGCAGAGTATCTAGAATTAACAAAGAAACGATATGAAGCTAAATTATAATTTCAATGGAATTAAAAACTTTAATTAATGAACTATAGAAAAAAATAGATATATTGATACAACATTATCAAAATTTATTAATCAAATAAAAAGCGATGTTCGCAATTATTTGTTATCTAAAAAAAATGGTAGTGAGATTAAAACAGTATTTGAATTGTTTCTTAATTTTGAATAGGAGGAAATATGAGAAATTTTAATGATTGGTTATCTACGATGAGAGATAGTATATCAACATGGAAATATTATACTGATTTTGAAAAGGTTTATAGAAATGTAGATGCTATTAAAATTGAATTAAATATTTTAAATAGTTTAATCGGTTCAAAAAATATTGAAACTGATTTTAAAAATATTTTGACTGATTATCCTAAAACTTTAAAAGTAATTCCCATTTTACTTGCAAAACGAGAAATGGAAATAAAAATTAAAGATGCCGAAAAAGAATACTTATTTAATTTTAAAAAAATGAACTATACTATTGATGAATATTCAAAATTTATGAGAAACACTGGTTTATTTGACTTATTAGAAAACCATATAATAAATAATTTGGTTGATTACATTATGGGTGTAGAAGTAGGAATGGATACCAATGGTAGAAAAAATAGAACCGGAGAAGCTATGGAAGATTTAGTAGAGTCATATCTAATTAAATATGGTTTGGTTAAAAACAAAACTTATTTCAAAGAGATGACTAAAACTGAAATTGAAAAGAAATTTAATTATGATTTATCTAAGATTAGTAATAATGGAAAGACCGAAAAAAGATTTGATTTTGTCGTAAAAATTGATAATAGAATCTACGCTATCGAGTGTAATTTTTATGGTAGTTCTGGTTCAAAATTAAATGAAACCGCAAGAAGTTATAAAAATCTAGCATTAGAGTCTAAGCAAATTGATGAATTTATCTTTGTGTGGATTACTGATGGTATAGGCTGGAATACTGCTAAACATAATTTAGAGGAAACATTTGATGTTTTGGATACATTATATAATTTAAAAGATTTAGATGAAGGAGTACTTAGTAGTTTATTTAAGTAATAATAAATATGGCAAGAAATACACATGGTGGCGGTGCAAATACAAATTTACATGGTCTACATTCGAACAAGAAACTAGTTTAGAAGCAGCATTTAGAGAAAATAATTATTCTATTGTTGATTGCAAAGTTAGTTATTTTAATCAAGAAAGAATCAAAAATTCTAAAGTTAAAGAAGTATATAATTCTAATAATAAATTGGTAGGATATCTTGTTGGAAAGCATGAATTATATAAATTTTTTGATTTACAACATAATAATTTATGGAGAAATCACATTTCAAAACAACTTTTTCCAGATGAAGCATTTTTTAACTTTACTAATAAAACAATTTATATTATTGAAAAGAAGTGGCAACAAGTATCAGGCTCGGTCGATGAAAAACTCCAAACATGTGATTTTAAAAAGAAAGAATATATGGCTTTGTTTTCTGAAACTGATCTTACTATTGCATATTATTATGTATTAAATGATTTCTTTGAAGAGGCAAAATATGATGATGTGAGAAAATATATTTCAGATAATGGTTGTAAATACTTCTATTATGAAATCCCCTTTAATGAATTAGGCTTATAAAAATTTCAAAAACGTAAAAACACACTTTTCTACGTAGTATATAAGTAGGGAGGTGTGATTTATTTTATATAATGATGATTGCGTTAAAGTAATGCAGAAAATTAAAAATGAGTCAATTGATGTTGTGTTTGCAGATCCACCATATTTTCTTTCTAATGGTGGTAAAAGCATTTCAAGTGGTAAAGTCGTGTCAGTAAATAAAGGGGAATGGGATAAAAAAGAAAATTATGGTGATATTAAAAAATTTACTAAAGATTGGATAAGTGAATGCTATAGGGTATTAAAGAAGAAATGTAGTATATGGGTTAGTGGTACTCATCATAATATATTTGATATTAAACAAGCACTAGATGAAGTGGGATTTAAAATAGTGAATATCATTATATGGAAAAAACTTGATCCACCACCATTAATCTATAAGAATAAATGTAGGTTTTCATATGAATTTATTATATGGGCTGATAAAGGACACAGCCACATATTTAATTATGAAGAAATGTACAAGATAAAAAGAGCTGAATTGGATGATGTTTGGGTGCTACCTGCTGTTTCGGTTGATGAGAAAATGTATGGTTATCATCCAACTCAAAAACCTGAATGCTTACTTGAAAGAATTATTAAAGCCTCAACAATTGAAGGACAATTAGTATTAGATCCGTTTATGGGAAGTGGAACAACAGGAATCGTATGTAAAAACCTAAATAGAAAATTTATAGGAATTGAAAAAGAAACTAAATATTTCGAAATAGCAGAAAACAGAATAAATAAAAAATAACAAAAATAAAACAACCATATAATCATACTGCAAGAAGAATGTTCATATATATAAACAATAAGTATATATCAACCCCCTTACTTTTCTTGACATATCAACAAGATTATGGTATTATATTATAGTATAAAAGTGTAATAGGTGTATTAAAATGAACACTAAAGGAATTAAAAAAATATTATTTTTGATAATAATCTTAATTAGTCTATCATCTTGTAATAAAAAGATTAACAAATATAAGCAATTGAATGAAATAGCTTATTCTGATATTCTTTTGCAAAAAGAAGATAGATATTTAGTTTATATTATGAGTAATACTTGTAAGGCTTGTGAAGATATAAAAAATGATATTTTTTCTTATGCTAACAAAGCAAAAACAAATAGTGAATTACCGCCTATATATTACATTAATATATCAAATGTTTCAAAAAACAATGGACTTGTTACTGAAGATGATAGCAGTTATGAATATTTTGTTGGTACAACCAATTATACTGATATTAAAATAACTGCTACACCTGCTTTAATAATCATTACAAATGGGAAAGTTGAAAACTTTATTTCTTCAAAAGTTACTCAAACAACCAAAAGTGATATACAAAATTATCTTATAGACTTATCAAAATAGGAGAACCAAAATGGAAAAGACAAAAAAAATTAAAAACTTAGATTTATGGATCATCTTAGCAGCAGTTACTTTATGCGCTGCTGTTGCGGCAATATTACTAATTGTAAAACCAGGTGAAATCAAAGAAGTTGAAGATATTAAAGTAATTACAACTGAACAATATAAAGTATTAAATGCTAATGAAACTAAACGATTTGTTATTGTATATGATTCAAGTAGTGTAGATAATGAGTTATTACTTCAAACTGCTGTTCGTTATGCTGAATATACAAGAAAGAACAAAAAAGCTCCTAAATTATATTTAATTGATACACAAACTAATTCAACAATTATAACTGATTTAGAAGAATCAAAAGTATCTCCACGTAAAGCCCCTTGCTTACTAACAATAACTCCAAATAATAGTACTACAAAAATAACTTCTACAGCAAATGTTCCTGATATTTGTAATCAATTAGAAGATTATATTAGTGGTAAAGTATCTTAAAAAATGCTAGATTTACTGATTAAATAGAATCAGTTGTAGTCTAAATAAAACACTTGCATTATTTTCCATATTATGGTAAAATAAAATTGTAATATATTAATATTTCCTAAGTCTGCTTTAATACACTCTTAAGAATATATATACTGACTAGATACAAGCTCTCTTAGGAAAAGGGGGCTTTTTTGTCTGAAAATAGATTATTATGTGTAAAGTTCATATAATAATAGTGATAAAACATAAAAGACAGTATGGGGAGGAACTATATGTTAATTTATTTAGTATTAAAACGTATCATCAAAGAGTTAGTTGGACATTGTATACGGCCAGAAGTATGTTAATTAACTTAAAAAGCGGAAGGAGAAGAAAAATAAAAATGAAAAGAATAATTGCACTATTTATAATATTTACATTAAGTGTTGCAATTGTTGGATGTAATAATGACACTAAAACTTATACGAGTGAAGAATTAGCGCAAAATTTACGATTAATAAAAAAATAATAAAAATGATTCTGAAGGTGAAACAAAGTTCATTGACGATAATGATAGCTTATTAACAAAAGTAAAAGAAATGAATATAATGAAATTTCAAAAATTCGCGTCTACCTACAAATCTATAAATTTTAAAAAGTATACTTTTGTTTTATTTGATGAAGATATATTAATAATTGTTAAGTATTCTAATGATTATTCGAAAATTATTGATGTAAAAATTATGAATAATATAATTCCCACAGAAACTAATAAAAATCAATTAATGAAAGGACAAAGCGTAGATGAAGTAGTCTCATTAATGGGATTTCCTTATATGATTACAATGAGTAGTGAGAATTCGTTAAGTTTTAAATTAAAAAATGAAGAAATAATCAAAGTAATCTTTGATGAAAATATGCATTCAATAAAAATAATACATATAGATTTTGAATCTATTAAAGATCCATCGTATGTTGTAGATGAAAAATGTGATCCAAATGAGAATCCAAAAGATATTGAAAGTGCAATTCTTATTTCAGAAAATATGTGCTTTGAAGAAGTTGTTGCATTAATTGGTAAACCACAAAGATCTTTTGGTTCTGGAGCTATTTGGTATGAATGGGATTTAAAAGAAAATAAATCATTGAAAGTTATGTTTGGTAGAAAATCTATGAATGATGATAATTTATATGTAATAAAATATTATATTAAATAATTTAAATCATTTTTTGAGTCTTAAGAGTTAGTAGAGATACTGGCTCTTTTTTAAGTTTTAAAGATAAATTAGTGAATTATTTTTTGAAAATAAAAAAACACCCGCTTTACGGGTGGCTTTAATTAAATTAAAGAATTTTCTCCATACCTATTTTTTGTACACTTAGACCACATTTTTCATAAAACTTAAGTGCACTGTTATTACACGCCCAAACATTTAAAGTTACATTATAACAACCAGCATCTTTTGCAAATTGTAAAACATAATTATATAATGATGTTCCAACTTTTTTACCCCTTGCATTTTCATCAACACATAGATCATCAATATATAAAGTTAAAATATCTGTTAAAGAATTAGAATTATTTTTAATGAAAACACAAAATGCATAACCTAATATATCATCATTATCTACATACACAAAAATAGGTCTATTATCATCAACTATAATTTTTGCAAGTTCTTCATTTGTATATTTCTTAGAACCAACTTTAAATAAATCAGGTCTCTTATCAGAATGAACTTTATGCACCTCATATAGTAATTTATTAATACCATCAATATCAGTTAATGTAGCTCTTCTAATTTGCATAATACCTCCTAAATAAAAAAAAGAGTCAATAGACTCCTAAATTTCAAATGGTGATTCGTACGGGATTCGAACCCGTGAATGCATGCGTGAAAGGCATGTGAGTTAAGCCGCTTCTCCAACGAACCAGCATGGCGGAGTAGAAGGGATTTGAACCCTTGCGCCAGTTTCCCGACCTACACCCTTAGCAGGGGCGCCTCTTCAGCCTCTTGAGTACTACTCCATTGCGCTTTATTATTATACCTTTTTTTTAAGCTTTTGTCAAATAATATGTAAATTATAAAAAATAATAATACCGGTATAGAACAATTCATCTTGGTAATAATAAATGCGAAAGGAAGAAAAAAATATGCCAAAATTAAAATGTAAAGTAGATCAATGCGCATATAATAAAACTGGGCTATGCGCAAAAAATTATATTGATGTAGATGGCCCTGAAGCATCAAGTAAAAAAGAAACAAGTTGTAAAAGTTATTTATTTAAAGATGTAGAAACATCATATGATTATGAGTTTGCAACAATGGATTCTAATCCAAGTTTACAAACAGAAGTATATTGTGATGCTACTCAATGTGTATATGAAAAAGGTCAACGTTGTTATGCGGATAGAATAGAAATCTCAAACGTTGATGAAACAACAGCTAAAGATTATAAAAAATCACAAAAACCAAGTGTTACTGAATGTAAAACATTTGAACCACGTGATTAATGAATAAAACGAAATAGACACTAGCGTGTCTATTTTTTTAATACTTATTATTTGCTTCCGCAATTATATCGGCTAGCGAATGTTTGATAACAACATCAACATAATTAATAGTTAATTGTTTATCCATAGTATCCATATGAATCATCCAGTCATAAAGAACTATGGCAATATTATACAATATGGGTACTAATTTTGTATTTGGTAGTATTTCATATATAACTAAAGCTTTAGTTGCGGTATTGCAACTTGCGGTAACAATGGATTACTCAATATTCTTGTGGCATTCATATCAAGATATGAAAAAACAACATGATGATAATGTCGAAGCAATGGCTTATGCCATTAAAGAAACCTTTATTTCTATAGCAAGTAGTTCACTTACAACAATAGCAGGATTTCTAGCTCTTTGCTTTATGAGTTATAAGATGGAAAAAGATTTGGGTATTGTTATGGCAAAAGGAGTAGTTTTTGGATTAATTAGTTGCGTAACAATTTTACCTTCATTAATTCTTATTTTTGACAAATTAATTAGTAAAACAATGCATAAATCATTAATACCTAATATGAATAAATTTAGTGGTTTTGTTACTAAAAATTATCTAGCATTTGTAATTATTGCAATTTGCCTATTTATTCCATCAACCATTGGATATGCTAAAAAACCAATATATCACGATTTTACTAAAATACTAGAAACTGAAGATGGCGAAGGAATCAATCAAGATGATATTTTAAGTATTGTTGCGGATATGAAATTAAAAGAAGAATATGGTGTATCATCAACTCACATGATATTATGTGATGCCAAGATGAATGCAACAAAAGCTACAACAATGTTAAGTGAATTAGAAAAAGTAAAGGGTGTAAAATTAGTACTTTGGTATAACTCTTTGGTTAGTGATACGATACCAGAAGAAATCATACCTGATAGATTAACAAGTATCTTAAAGAGTAATAATTGGCAATTAATATTAGTAAATAGTGAGTACACTGCTTCAACTACTGATTGTAATAATCAATTAGAAAATTTAAATAAAATAATAAAAAATTATGACGACAATGCAATGCTAATAGGTGAAGCTGCTTGTACTAAAGATTTAATTAGTATTACCGATGTTGATTTTAAAGTAGTATCTTTAGTTTCAATAGCATTTATCTTTGTTATAATTTTATTTACTTTCAAATCTATAACATTACCAGTAATACTTGTTGCGATAATAGAATTTGCTATTTTCCTAAATTTAGGATTAACATTCTATACAAAGACTGATATGGCATTTATTATTCCTGTTTGTATAAGTACTATTCAATTAGGTTCATTGGTTGACTATGCGATTTTATTAACTTCAAAATACAAAAAAGAAAGACTTAACAATAAAGATAGAAAAGAAGCCGTTAAAGATGCTTTAGCATCTTCTTCAAGTTCAATTATTACAAGTGCTTTTGGAATGTTCTTTGCAACAATTGGTGTAGCTATATATTCTGAAATCAATGTAATAAGTACTATGTGTAATTTGCTTGCTATAGGCGCAATATTTAGTATGTTAGCAGTATTAATAGTACTTCCAGGTTTATTAATTATTTTTGATAAAGTTATTTGTAAAACAAGTTTAGATAATTTAAAATTAATTAAAGGTGATGCAACCTTTACTAAAGATTTAAATAATGTTACATGGAATGCCAATAAAGAAGATATATATTATACAGGGAAACAGATAAAGAAATACCTGTAAACATCAGTATAAAATATTATCTAAATGAAAACGAAGTAACTTATGAACAATTACAAGGTAAAAGTGGTAAAGTAACAATTCGTTTTGATTATACATGCAATCAAAGTGAAATAGTAAAAATCAATAATGAGGACAAAACAATATATGTACCATACCTTATAATTAGTGGAGTTGCATTCAATAATGCAAAAACTGCCAATATTACGTCTCAAAATGGCAAAGTAATCGATGATGGCAAAAATAGTTTTGTTGTAGGCTGTGCAATACCAGGATTAAAGGAAGACTTAGAAATTGAAGATTTAAATATACCTACATATTTTGAAATAAGTATGGATGCGGTAGACTTTAATATGGATACTACTTTTTCAGTAGCTACTAATCAATTTATGAATGGTATCAATTCAAACGACATAAAGGATGAAAAACAAACAACCAAAGTAAATACATTATGTTTAATGTTTGCTAAAGAAGAATTATTACCAACAGTAAATGAAGTAGTAAAGAGTTTAGATGAATATAATGATTACTATAAAGGAGTAATTGATTACACAAGTGGTGTGGATCAAATGGATCAAGAAATCAAAGCAGGTAACTTAGAAGACAAGTTGCAAGAACTATTAGATGGTAGTAAGAAGTTAAATGATGGTACTATTAAATTAAATACTGAATTACAAGAATTCTATGAAAACACTTTAAAGGATATACTAGAAAAATATAATAATGACTTTACAAATATGGTAGAACGTATATGCATAATTAATGATGTAATTGCTAAATATCAAATGTTTACTAGTGTATCTAGAGATATGATAGGTAAAACTACCTATATTTACACAACAAAATAAACCTTCCAAAATTTTTCATCCCCAAAAGGCCTATAAAAATAGGCCTTACTTTTTTTAGATTTAATCGCTTGCACAAAGTCTTTTTTTTTGGTATAATAATAAAGCAATCAATTAGGGGCATCGTACAACGGTAGTACACCGGTCTCCAAAACCGTCAATGTGGGTTCGATTCCTACTGCCCCTGCCATTGATAACATGGCGAATATGGTGAAGTGGTTAACACAGCGGATTGTGGCTCCGTCATGCGTGGGTTCGAATCCCACTATTCGCCCCATTATTAAAAACATTAGTTTGATGTAGTAAGATATATCGAACTTTTTTTATAAAAAGTTAATTTTTATAATAGGCTTAAATTTGCAAACTTTGATGTATAGAAGAACGATTAGCAAGGCTTTTATTACATTTTTATATTGTGATTTATATTTTTGTGATGTTATCAATCTGACAATTAAAAAATGTTATATTTATGTTAAGTTATCAATAAATTTCTTAACCACTTGTTGATATTAGAAGCAAATTTAAAAGAACCAAGATACTTACATTACAGGTACACTTTGTAAATTAAAAATTGATGCAAAAACTATGCAATCTAATGACCAGGCTTGATGATTACTTCAATTAAATAGCACACAATATATGTGTTCATCTATCAATAGGGACTTAAGAATGTTAACAATAAAAATACGTTATACTTACTTAGTTTGTTACATTACTAAAAATATAATTACTTTTTTTGACATCGAATTCTGCATGATTTTAAATGTAACATGTGAACAAGATAGAAAAATCGTTTGTTCTTGCTGTAATTGAATTGAAAGGAAGTGAAATGTAATGCTTAAAATCCCAAATGTTAGTGCAAAGTTAAATTCATTTAAATTTTCAACCATCATTAATGAAAATGGGGAAATAGAATTAACTATAAATTTTTCAAAACAAAATAAATCTGGCTCTAATGTTTCAAAAACGCAAAACTACATTATCAGTACGGATATTAGATGTAATAATATAAACGATATTAAATCTACAATTGATAGATGCTTAAATAATGCACAGGGTCCAAATACTGTTATTCTTAGATACGATAAAAATAGAAACTATATTTGGTTAGATGGTAATCAGTTTACTGGAAGAAAAATATAAAATAAAACTATTTTTCTAGGATTGCTTGATTCTACAATTAATATATTTTTGTTTCAAAAATACTAAAACTAGTATCTTTATAAATTGAATAATAATTAACTATATTTTTGTTAATGTGATGAATACAGCAAAAAAACAACTTCTATAAAGTATAATCAATTTGAAATGTAGCAAAAATAACACTCAATATACTAGGTGGGACAAGATTCTTAAGTTCTAACATCTCAATGACTCTGAAATATGATTCATTGGGATTTTTCAACTTTTTAGTTAAAGAAAAAATGTTTGAAAATTTTCTATATATGTACTTGATTAAATGAGTAAGTTTTATTTCTATCTAGTTACTTAAATTAATAGATTTTTTTGCAATTGATTAATCCTTTAATGTTTACATTTGCACCCAAATGTGATCTAATACTATTAGAGAGGTAAAATTTATGTTTGATAAGCAAAAATATATAAATTCTTTCATAAAAAATAATTATCGTACAATTAAGTTAAGAATACGAAATGATGATAAAATATTGATTAATAAAACAAATAATGTAGATAATATTAATAAGTATATTTTAGATCTTATAAAAAACGATATTCTAGAAAATAGAGTATATAACTACATAGATAATGACATAGAAATAGATTTCGAATTATCTATAACTATGACGGATTTGGTTAATAAAGCAGAAGAAGCTGATATTTTGGATGATTATGGATTGTATATGAATTTGGCGTATGCTATTGATTCTCAAGGAAAAAAAGAAGCATCACAGCACATTATCACTGAAACAGAATGGAAAAAATTAACTAGGAGGTATTGTTTATGACCAAAATAATAAATTTTTCAAATTGTGAATTAAGCAACAGAAATTTACAATACGGCGGTAGAGCTGGTGAAAAACGCGGTATCATTTACAATGATAATTTCTGGTTTTTGAAATTTTCCCAAAATACTATTGGTATAAAAAAAGTAAATAATAAACATAAAATATCAAGATGGGATTAAAGTGAATTGTTTTGTGCGATTCACTTTTTATTGCGTCATAGATATAAAAGACTTATAGATTATTAATAAAATTATAGTGACGAATAAAAAGATGCATCGTGAAACATTTCGTCCACCACACATAAGCATAGCCAGATTCTTATCTAGTTTTTTTGTTTATTATGTCTCTTTGTTTCCTCTATAGGCAAAATATAACAAAAAAATAAAGTATAATATGCTCGATATTTTGCCGATAATATGATATAATGATAGTGAATAGAGGTGTTATTATGAATTTTTTAAGCGTAGCTGAAGTAGCAAAACTATGGAGTATGTCAGAACGAAGTGTTAGAAATTATTGTGCTGAAGGGAGAATCCCTGGAGCGATACTTGTTGGTAAAACTTGGATGATACCTAGTGATGCTGCTAAACCTAATAGAAAAGCAAGAACTAGCAATAGTAAGAAAACATTACTTTATATTTTAAAATTAGAAAAAGAATCTAAACTTAAAGGTGGAATATATCACAAGGTTCAAATAGAACTTACATATAACTCTAATCATATAGAAGGGAGTTGTCTTACACATGATCAAACAAGATACATATATGAAACTAACACAATTGGTTTAACAAATGAAGTTATTAATGTTGATGATATTGTTGAAACTGCTAATCACTTTAGATGTATAGATTTAATCATAGATAAAGCTAATCTAAATATTACTGAAAATTTAATAAAACAATTACATTTTATTTTAAAAAATGGCACGACTGATAGTAGAAAAAATTGGTTCGTTGTAGGTGATTATAAAAAGCTTCCTAATGAGGTTGGTGGAAGAGTTACAACAAGCCCTGAAAAAGTAGAGGATGAAGTTAAATCTTTAATAGAATGGTACAACAATATTAAAAATAAAACATTAAAAGATATAATCGAGTTTCATTATAGATTTGAATGCATTCATCCTTTTCAAGATGGTAATGGTAGAGTAGGTAGACTTTTAATGTTTAAAGAATGCCTTAAATATAATATAGTTCCTTTTATAATAGATGATAAACTAAAGACGTTCTATTATAGAGGGCTAAAAGAATGGAAACAGGAAAAAGGATACTTGGTTGACACGTGTCTTGCAGCACAAGATCAATTTAAAGTGTATCTTGATTATTTTAGAATAGAGCATGATAAGTAACTTTTTGTTATTTAAATAAAATTAGTATATTACTACAAAAATGAATTGTCTACTTTAGAGACATCATATCTTTTATTCTCAGTTTTTAATTTTAAATATACAAGTAGAAATATATTTAAAAGTATGTTAAAATTATTAATGATAAAATGTCACCTTTTTAGATTTCAATTGTATTATAGGTGAAAGGGATTTAAATTATGAAAATATCACAAGAACCATTTGACTATGTATATGAAGAATATGCCAAAGAATTATGAAATGGTAAAATAAATGTAGACACAAAAAAAGTGTCTACATTTTTTAAGCCTCAAAAGATACTTCGGTGAATTATCTTTTGAGGATAGAAAACCACCTGCTATGCGGGTGGTTCCAAAAAGCTTACAGCTTTACAACAAAATAAAAAGCCTCCGTGATATAATAAATTTGAAATCCGCCAAGATTTTGAATTTATTATATAGGAGGTGGTCCAAATATGGACACTAATAGTTTATCACATACAAAGTGGAATTGCAAGTACCATGTAGTATTTGCACCAAAATATAGAATACAAGTAATATATGGAAAGTTAAGATTAGAGATAGGAAAAATTTTAAGACAACTATGTGCATACAAAGGAGTCGAAATAATAGAAGCAGAGGCATGCCCAAATCATATACATATGTTAATATCGATTCCACCGAAAATATCGGTTTCATTATTCATGGGATATTTGAAAGGTAAAAGTAGTTTAATGATTTTTGATAAATTTGCAAATTTGAAATATCGATATGGAAATCGAAGATTTTGGTGTGAGGGATTTTATGTTGATACCGTAGGTAGAAACAAAAAAGCCATCGAAGAGTACATCAAGCATCAGCTTGATGAAGATATTGCACTTGACAACCAAACAACGAAAGAATATGTAGATCCGTTTTCACACGAACCAACAAATAAGAAAAAAAGATAAACCGCTTGAGCGGTAGAATGAGAACAAGTACAATTGGCGGATTTCGCAGAGCCTTGAGACTCGGTAAAGAAAAAGAGGGTTATACCCTCAGAGCAAACCACCCGTTTGACGGGTGGTTATGATTGTTATGATATAATAGGGTAAAGGAGAAGATAT
>ERZ780185.281-NODE-281-length-35961-cov-2.876622_pt1 | contig 35961 bp, 32 predicted proteins | sample MGYA00511365_ERZ780185 | MGnify/ENA primary metagenome ERZ780185 (study PRJEB29588, sample SAMEA2151606) | human gut metagenome | biome: human gut; feature: human-associated habitat; material: faeces | place: Denmark | collected 2008/2010 ...
TCAATTAATATGTGCTTAACGATTTCAGTTAGTCCAACTTTTGGGGTTAAGTACAAAATTTAGAGTCTTTTTATTTATATATAGTATTTGATTTGCATTTATTTTAATTTAGGACCATATTAATAATGATTAATATGTTTTAATTTAAATAAACCTTGACATAAAGTATAGTTTAGGTGATATATAAACATGGATTTAATTAGAAGAGAAGTTGAATTATGAAGAAAAAAGTTATTCAAGAATTATTAGTAGGTGAAAGAGCCTTATTTCAGGCTAAGGATTTAAGTATATTTAATTGCACATTTGAAGATGGTGAATCTCCATTAAAAGAAAGCAGCAATATTGATTTGCATGAAACAAACTTTAAATGGAAGTATCCTTTATGGTATTCAAATAATGTTACTTTAGAAAATTGTGTTTTGTTTGATACAGCTCGTTCAGGTATTTGGTATACTCACAATATTGAAATAAATAATTCACTTATTGCTGCACCTAAAACTTTTAGAAGAGCAAACAATATTCGTTTGAATGATGTAGATATGCCTAACGCTTTGGAAACATTGTGGAACTGTCAAGATATTGAAATAAATAACGCATCAATTAAAGGTGACTATTTTGGTTTCAACTCTAAAAACTTTAAAGGAACAAATATTAATTTAGTTGGAAACTACTTCTTTGATGGTGGTTCTAATATTGAAATTCACAATTCTAAATTAATATCTAAAGATGCTTTTTGGAACTGCGAAAATGTCGTTGTGTACGATTCGATTATTTATGGCGAATATTTAGGATGGAATTCTAAAAATATTAAATTTGTTAATTGTACAATCGAAAGTTTACAAGGTATGTGTTACATGGATAACGTCGTATTAGAAAATTGTAAGTTAATCAATACTACATTAGCTTTTGAATATTCTAACGTTAATGCCACTATAAAAGGTTCAGTTGATAGTGTCTTTAATCCTTCATCAGGCATTATAAAAGCTGATCATATTAAAGAGTTGATTATGGATGAAACAAAAGTTGATCCATCAAAGACAAAAATTGTTACAGGTGAATAATTATGAAATACGACTTTGATAAGTTGACAGACAGATTCAATCAAAATTCCTTGAAATGGGATGTTCAAAAAAATGAACTTCCTATGTGGGTTGCTGATATGGACTTTGAAGTAGCACCTGAAATAGTAAATGCTCTTCAAGAAAGATTAGATAAAAAAGTATTTGGATATAATATTATTCCTAACGAATGGAATAAAGCTTATGTAAATCACTGGAAAAATAAACATGGATATGAAATGAAAGAAGATGAACTTTTATTTTCTACAGGTGTTGTTCCAACAATATCTAGCTTGGTTAGAAAGTTAACGACACCAGGAGAAAACGTTTTAATTCAAACACCAGTTTATAATATTTTCTTTAATTCCATAGTTAATAACGGTCGTAATGTTTTAGAAAGTCCACTAATATATAAAGATGGTAAGTATGAAATTGACTATGTTGATTTGGAAGAAAAATTATCTTTAGGTCAAACGACTATGATGATTTTATGTAACCCACATAATCCTATAGGAAAAATTTGGAGTAAAGATGAATTGGCTAAAATTGGTAGCTTATGTCATAAATATAACGTTATAGTTTTATCTGATGAAATACATTGCGATATAACTGATCCTGATAAAAACTACATTTCTTTCCAAAGTGTTAATGAAGAGTGTAGGAATATATCAGTTATGGCTATGGCTCCAACAAAATGCTTTAATATTGCTGGTTTACAAACTTCAGCTATATGTGTTCCTAACAAGTTTTTAAGACATAAAGTTTGGAGAGCTATTAATACTGATGAAATTGCTGAGCCAAACACGTTTGCAGTTCAAGCTGCTATTGCTGCTTTTAATAATGGCGAAGAGTGGCTTAGTGAAATGCGCCAATATGTATATGAAAATAAGCAAATAGTTTCAAAATATTTAAAAGACAACATAAAAGAAGTTTATTTAGTACCTAGCGAAGCAACATATCTTTTGTGGATAGATTGTTCAAAGATAACAGAGAACACATTAGATTTGTGTGATTTCATAAGAAAAGAAACTGGCTTATATGTATCTGATGGAGTTCAATATGGAAAAACAGGTGCTAATTTTATAAGACTAAATATAGCGTGTCCAAAAGAGCGTTTATTAGATGGGTTAAACAGATTTAAAATAGGTATTGAAAAATATATAGAATTAAAAAATAATTGATATCGGTCTAGTATATCTAGATTAGATATCAATCTTTTTATTATAAATTAAGGCTGTTAGAATCAAGTAAGAAATCAATAATGTTTATTATTAAGTAGCCTTTTTCAGTTTTCCAAGGCTTACCAAAGTCTTGAGTTACAATTACCTTTTTGAAAGAGTCATTTATTTTATCTAATGACTATGTTTCCTGATTCATTTTCTCTTCATTAGGAATTGAAAAAGCTGATTGTATGTAGTATTTATTCATTCCTTTATTACAGACAAAATCAACTTCTAGTTGAATTTGTTTTTGCTTTTTTTCTTTATCTCTAATTGTATGCTCTATAATGCCGACATCAACAGCAAAGCCTCTAATAATTAATTCGTTATAAATTATGTTTTCCATTATATGAGTTTGTTCTTGCTGTCTATAGTTAATTCTGGAGTTTCTTAATCCTATAACTGTAAAGTAATATTTAAATGGTGAATTAATATATTTTTTACCTTTTATGTCGTAACGTTCAGCTTGTTCTATTATAAAAAAATCTTTTAACATGTTTATATAATTAGATAAGGTTACATCAGTCACCTTAATTCCGTTTGATTTAAAAGTGTTAGCAAGTTTGGTTGGGTTTGTTAACGAACCAATTGATGATGCAAGGATATTAAATAGAGAATCAATAACTGTATTATTTTTATATTATTTCTTTCTACAACATCTTTTATGTAAGTGTTATTAATTAAATCTTTTAAATACTTAATTTTTTCTTCATCAGTTTTCTTTAGTATTAAAGCAGGCATACCACCAAACATGCTATATTCATTCCAAACATCAAGTTTATCTTTATTTGCGCATGAAGAATAATATTCGCTAAAAGATAAAGGATAAACTCTTACTTCATCACCTCGTCCTCTAAACTCAGTCAATACATCTGACGATAAGAATTTAGAATTAGATTCAGTTATATATATATCGACATTGTCTAATCGAAGCAATCAATTTAATATTCCGTATAAACGTATTTCGTTGTCATTTTTAATTTCATCATTTTTTATAGCAAATTGGACTTCATCTAACAATATAAAATACATTTCTTTTTTGTTTTTTATTCGTGAATATAAATATTCTGAAAGATTGTCAGGATCCCTATATTTTCTGTTTTTATCATCATCTAATATCAATGAAATAATATTACTTTCTTTAACTCCAGACTTGATTAAATGACTATAAAATAAGTTAAATAGCAAAAAGCTTTTTACCACATCTTCTTATTCCTGTAATAATTTTTATTAGTCCGTTTTGTTTTTCGTTTATTAATTGATCTAAGTATAATTTTCTATCAATAATAGTGCTCATTCTGCTGCCTCAATTTGGCTAAATATAACATGTTAGCTTTTTCCAAAGCGAGATACTATAAAAATTACTTGTTACTATTTATTTTCTCATTACTTTTGTCAAAATATTTTTTATAACTTCTTTTACAATAATTTGGATGTTTGCATTTTTCGTTATCGCTATAAGAAAAAGAATATTGTCCATTAACTTTCCATCTATTTAATATTCCAGGTTTGATAGCATCTTTGGGGCAGTTAAAAACACAACGCATGCATATCATGCATTTTTCTTTAAAATATACTTTGTTGTTTTTAATTATTATATTTTTAGTTGGACAATTCTTTTCACATAAGCCACAGTGGATACAATTATTGTTTACTTCAAATCCGCTACCAATAATATGTGCACCTGGTTGTTCAATTCTTAAAGCGTTAGAAACAAATTTAGTGCCTAAGCTATATTTTATAACTATTCTTTTTTTATCAAGTATTTCTTTAGCGTCAAGTGGTATTAATTCTAAAACGGTTTTCCACATTTTGTAAGCCATTTTGTCTGAATGTCTAAAAATAATGTTATAAGGCATTAAATAGTGATATTCGTTAAATGTAGTTATTCCTTTGTTTTTTAAAATTGAAGTCAATTTATTTGATGAACCATTATTTAACGTTAGTCCTTCTCCAGATGTTTTAACTATATAAGTAGGCAAACCTTCTTTAAAAAAACTTATGTTGTTAAAATAATCTAAAACTATTTTAGGAGCGTTAAAAGCATGTACTGGATAGCCGATTATTAAGATATCTATATCAGTTGGAATATATTCTCCACTTTCAATTTTTATCATTTTAACTTTATTATTTTGTATTTTAAAAAATGATTCAAATTCTTTTAAAACTTTTTCAGTATTGCCAGTACCTGAAAAATAAACTATAGCTATTTTCATTTTGATACCTCTATAAAGTCTTTTAAATCTTGGTCAAATTTATAGACATAGTTTTCATCTTTTGAATGAGAATCGTACCAAAGTTGGGCAATTATTTTATCTTTTTTAGCTAGTCTATCATAATCCCAAATCAGATCTTTATAAGACGAAGTAACCCAGTGACCAGCACCTAAAATTGTATATGGACGAGCTATAAAAGTGTTCCCATCTTGATCTTCCCACATTAGTTTTTTATATATATCACCTTTACTAAAGGCGTTGGATATTAGTCTTCCTCCGTGGAGCAAAGCAACATTACGTAAGTCTTCAAGAGAAATTTCTGATAGAGGTTTTTCTATATCGTAGCCATAATTTAAGTTGTTTATGGTAACTTGTTTTTTATTTGGTAATTTATATTGCTTCCATGTTTTAGGTATTTTATCAAACTCTTCTAATCCTTTAAAATATGCAACCATCCTAGGTTCATCGTTACGTAAGTACCAATAATATGGAGAACTTGAATCGTTTTTTCTAACTTTATCAATAACAATTTTTTTAAGTAATTTTTTAGGAATGATTCTTCCTAGCTCATAGTACCAATATTTTTTATGCATTTGTTCCCAATAAAAATCAGAACTTTCTGTTTGATAGTGAAACAAGTTTTCTAATACATCACCATCTTTAAACCATACACCATGGAAATTACGTGTTATGGTGTAATTTGGAGCAAAGAAATCTTTAACAGAAGCTCCCATTAATTTGAACCCTTTGTCAAATACTTCGTAACCTAAAAGTTGATTGTGTTTTCCACCGCCTATATTATAAACTTTGTTCCAAAAGTCTTTATTTAATTTGTGTTCATAGTCTTCATGCAATAGTTTAGCAATTAATACTCCGCTATCGTGTGCTGTTACCCACTCTAAAGGAGCATCGAATCTTGTGTGAAACATAAGTCCATCCTTCATGTTATCTTTTAACATGTTTGTGTGGTACATAGCGGTTTGTCTAAGTATTAAAAACGACTCAATGTTAGACTCAAGTACAGCGTATTCAGATCTAATTTTAGTTAATGAATATATATCAAAAGGGGTTGGAATGAGTGGGTCACCGACGCGACCATAAGCGTTTGCTAAAGATCTGTTACCATATACTGCTACTGTTGATATGTGAATTAGTTTTGGCTTGCTTGATGAATTTTCACAAGCTTGAATTAAATTTTTAACACCTATTTCATTGCAGTTGATAGCAGCTTTAATATTTTTATCTGAATGTGGAGGTATAACAGCAGCCATGTTTATAACATAATTAGTATTGTTAGTTAATTCTTCAATAGCTTTTGAGCTATTCATATCTCCTAATATATATTCTACTTTTATATTACCTTTTATTTTATTTAAAAGTTTTTGATGCTTAATTACTTTTTTATTTGATCTAACTAAAAGCTTTATTGATGTTATTTCAGGTAGAGTGCAAAGCTCTTTTAAAACAGCTAAACCCATATTTCCAGTGGATCCAGTAATGCTAACAATCATGTAAGTAAGCCTCCGTACTTATAATTTTAAAATATAGTGATTTAAAAAAGAAGCAAAATATTTTTCTGCGTTTTATTGAACAAGGCATATTACAAATTGACTAATTTGTCAAATAATCTTTTATATATTTTTAGCACTCAACACTTGACAGTGCTAAAAATATGATTATAATTATAGCTGTAGTTGGAAATGAGAACCAACTTACAGGAGGTAATTATTATGAAGAATGAACTCAGAGAAAGAAATTATTATGGATTAAGAGATAGCTTGTTTGATAACATCTTCTTCCCATATGAACACAAAGAGAACAACATGATGAAGACCGATGTTAAAGAAAACGAAAACGACTATGAACTTCAAGTAGAAGTGCCTGGAGTTAATAAAGAGAATATCTCTATCGATTATGAAAATGGCTATGTCACTATAGCTGCTAAGACTAATAAATCTAAAGATGAAAAAGATAAAGAAGGCAACTATATTAGACGTGAGCGTTATAGTGGATCCTATTCTAGAAGCTACTATGTAGGCGATGTTGATAGAGAAAGCATCAAAGCTAAACTTGATAATGGCGTATTGTCTATCATTGTTCCAAAAGCTAAAGCTGAAGAACAAAAGAAAGCAATTGCTATTGAGTAACTCATAAATAATAAATAAAAAATTGGACTATCGTAGAACTAGTTATCCTAGTTTGGACGATAGTCCTTTTTGTATGATAAAGATTAAGAGTAATAATAGTCACCTTTAACTTCAAAGTCATAAAATATAAACTTTATGCACTTAAGTGCAAAAACTTTTGATTTTTAGATTTTTTTGCATTTGAATGAAAAAAATAATAAGTATGTTTTAATGCTATAAATTCATAAATAATACAATTGTATTATTAATAAATTATTAGCGCTAAGCCATATTTAAATTCGTTGATTTTTAAAAAAATAAGTGATATTCTGAAATTATAGAAGTGGAGGAATTTTTATGAAATTTGTATCGTTATTACTGTTGTCTAGTTCGTTAGTTAGTTCTCAGTTTATTGCTACTGAAAAAGAGTCTAGTTTAAAAGAGAAAATTGCATATTAATATTAGGTGAAATATATGAATAATAAAAAGAAAATTACATTAATAATTCTATCAGTTGTTAATTTAATTATGATGTTTATCCCTATAATTGTGACAAGTAGACCATGTAATCCTGATCCAAGTATTAATAAAGTTACAGTTTACATATCGCTATTTAGTTATTCTTTAGGAGGTTTTAATTATCTTATTCAGAAATTTAGTTTATTAAATTTTTTTAGTGTTGTTAAAGATTTGATAATTTATATGGCGTTTGTTTTAAACTTAGTATTTAGTTTACTTTTGTTAAAAAAAGATAAGTTTTTGATAGCTGTAACTATTACATCATTTTTTCAAATAATTGCCTGGCTGTTGTTTTCAATTCCTGGAAGAGCATATATTGGTTTTATACCATTAATTCCAACATTAGTTGTCTTTATTTTAAGCATAATATTTAGAAAAAAAGATAAAGAACTCGTTAGTAATAAATAAGTTTAGATCTTATAATTTAGTTAAGCTTAATATAATAAAATATTGGTAAAAAAATCAGTATTTTTGTCTATTGAATTAAAAAAATAAGTGATATTATGAAATTATAGATGTGGAGGAATTTTTATGAAATTTGTATCGTTATTACTGTTGTCTAGTTCGTTAGTTAGTTCTCAGTTTATTGCTACTGAAAAAGAGTCTAGTTTAAAAGAGAAAATTGCATATTAATATTAGGTGAAATATATGAATAATAAAAAGAAAATTACGTTAATAGCATTAACAGCAATCAATTTGATTTTGATATTTATTCCAATGTTTGTATCAGTTAAACCACTACCACCTGATGTTCCAACTGTATACGTTTATACATCTTTATTTAATTTGTCTTTTAATAGCTTTTTCTGGCTTTTTAATAGTCAAAACTTTAATATTTATTACCTACTTATTGTTCTTATGTTTTTGATAATATATATATCTTTTGTATTAAGTCTTCTTTTCAGTGTGTTTATGTTTAAAAAAGAAAAATTAATCTTAGCAATTTCAATAACAGAAGTAATTGAAATTGCTGCATGGTTGGCTTTTACGATAAAAGTATCAAGAAATCTTCTTGGACTTATTCCGTTAACTTTGACAACATTAGTATTTGTTTTAAGTATAGTATTTATGAACAAAAAATCTAACGAAAAGAAAGCTGTTTGCTAGTAATAAAGAAGCAATTTACGTATTAAATTTGATATTATTGTTTTTTCATTATTATATATGGGCAAATATATGTGTAAAACGAAAAATAGTTCTTGCCAAAATTGCTCTATATAGTATATAATCTTAAAGCATGTTTTCTCGTCACTCATCTGTGGCGGAGAGAAAGGAGAGTTTATATGAAAAAAGGCATCCATCCAGAATATCACCGCTGCAAAGTTACTTGTGTTACCTGCGGTAATGAATTTGAAACAGGCTCTGTACTTAAGGAAATCAGAGTTGATACATGTTCAAAATGCCATTCCTTCTATACCGGTAAACAAGGCTTCACCACAACTGATGGTAGAGTTGACCGCTTCATGAAGAAATATGGTTTAAAGAAATAAGTCGCTAAGGCGGCTTTTTTCGTTTAAAGGAGATAACAAAATGGCTAACAAATGTTTTTATATTACAACACCTATTTATTATGCCAGTGCTAACCTTCATATTGGACACGCTTATTGTACTGTTATGACAGATATCATCGCCCGTTATAAAAGAGAACGTGGTTATGATGTATGGTTTTTAACTGGTGCTGATGAACATGGTGAAAAAATTGCACGTAATGCTGAAAAAGCTGGAATGCAACCACAAGAGTTTGTTGATAAAATTGCAGCTAACTTCCATGAAAACTGGTCTAGACTTAAAATTTCTAATAACGATTTTATTAGAACAACAGATCAAAGACATGTTGAAACTGTACAAAAAGCTTTTACCATGCTTCTTGAAAAAGGAGATATTTATTTAGGTAAATATAAAGGCTGGTATTGTACTCCATGTGAATCATTCTGGACTGAAATGCAAGTTGGTGAAGACCACGTTTGTCCTGATTGTGGTCGCCCAGTTCATGAAGAATCTGAAGATGCATATTTCTTAAACGTTAAGAAATATATTCCACAACTTTTAAAATTTTATGAAGAACATCCAGAGTTTGTTCCTGGTGGAAAACTCAATGAAATGATTAACACATTCATTAAGCCAGGCTTGGATGATTTATGTATTACACGTACTAGCTTTACATGGGGAATTCCTGTTAGAGAAAATCCAAAACATGTCGTTTATGTTTGGATTGACGCTTTATTAAACTACGTATCAGCTTTGGGTTATTTATCTAATGATGATAGTAAATTCAAAAAATATTGGAGCGAAGGAACAGAAATTGTTCAATTTGCTGGACGTGAGATCAATAGATTCCACACAATCTATTGGCCAATATTATTATTTGCTTTAGGATTAAGAACACCTGATGTCGTTTATATCCATGGATTGTTATTAACAAGAAGTGGAGTAAAACTTTCTAAATCTTTAGGAAATGCTCCTTCACCACTTCCACTTATTGATAGATATGGCTTAGATACTTTACGTTTCTATATGGCAAGAGAAGTTAAACTTGGTGATGATGGAACATTTACTCCAAACCAATTTGTTGAAAGAACTAACATGGACTTAGTCAATAACTATGGTAACTTGATAAATAGAACAGTTTCTATGATTGCTAAGTACTATGGTGGAAAAATTCCTTCTTATGCTGAACCAATTATGGATACAACAAAAGAACTTTATGCCGATATTGAAAAAGGTATAGCAGATTATGAAAAGGCATTTGATTCTTATGAAGTTACTAATGCCGCTCGTATTGCTATTGAAATGCTCGATAAAGGTAATAAATATATTGAAGTTCAAGCTCCATGGGCTTTAAGCAAAGGTGGAGAAACAGAAAAGCTTGCTGAAACTATGTATGTTTTAGCAGAAATAATTAGAGTTGGTAGTATTATGTTAAGACCAATTTTAGTTGAAAAGGCTGATGTAACTTTAGGCATGTTAGGTTTACCTAACGAATTAACAAAGTATGATTCTATCCATAATCACACAAGCTTAGGTGGCCTTGAAACTAAAAAAGGTGAACTTTTATTCCCAAGACTTGATAAAGAAGCTGAAGTTGATTATCTTTCTAAGTTAATTGACGGTGAATAATTACTAAAATATGGCGCTAAGTTTTCTCTTAGCGCTTTTTGATTGTAAATTATTGTAAATAAATTGGATAGAAGACCTTAAAAACGCACATAAATTTAAAATAGTTGAATTTAGTCGATTTTTGATGTTTGTTTTAAAATTCATTCTTTGTTACACTTAACGTGTTAAGGCAAAATTGTCTTCATTCTGCATTTTAGGAGGGAAAGACTGAGCAGATAGTCGAAAAACAATGAAGAAAGGAATGTTAGCTCTTCTTATCACACCAATGGTTTTATTATCATTAGTAGGATGTGGTGGTCAAAAAGGAGATTCAACAAGTAGTAGCACAAGCTCAAGTCCAGTTAGTACCAGTGTTAGCACACCAGTAAGTAGTAGTACTTCTGTCGCTGCAGTTGAAATGAGTGTAGGTGATGCTCTTAAAGCTGCTGTTGGAACAAAAGTCTCAGTTTCAGGAAGAGTATTAGCAGTTACACAACAACACTTAGTTATCGGTGATACAACAGGTATCATGTTAGCTTTTTTAGGTGCTGATTATTCAATTACAAATTCAGTTGATGATCACGTTAAAATTGAAGGCGTTTTAACATCTTTTAACAATCGCAATCAATTCGACAGTACTTGCACTATTGAAACTTTAACAACTGATGCTCCAGTTGTCGATAAAACAGTTACTCCATGGGGCGTTACAGAAGTAGATAAGTTTGTTGCTGATGGCACTGGCTATGGTTCCTTAGTTTCTATTACGGGTGTAGTTACAGTCACTTCAACAGGTTATTATAATCTTACACTTGTTGGAACATCTAACGTTATTTCATTAGCCTATCTTCATAGTTCTCTTGCTGAAAAGATTACTTCTGGTTCAACATATACAATTACCGGTTATGCAATCAACACTTCAGGTAAAACAACAACTTATGTAAATATTTATACAACTGATGTCGTTGAAGCTACACCAGTAGATCCAGGTGAAGATAAAGTTCTTACAGTTAGTGAAGCTTTAGCTGCTGGTGCAAATGCTTCAGTTAGAGTTGACGCTAAGGTTGTTTATGTCTCTTCTAAATCTTTCTTAATAGGTGATTCAACAGGTAAGATGGTTGTTTGGTTAAATAAAGCTCCATCTGTTTCAGTTGGTGATCACGTTCAAGTTTCTGGCGTTTTAGCTGAAAGATATGGAAACTTACAATTTGGTGATAAAGCAACATATGAAATAGTTACAGGCGAAGCACCAGATGTTGGTGAAGATGCAGTTGTTGCTTGGGATGCAGCTAAAGTTGATGAATTTGTCGCTAAAGCTGAAAAAGAAAGAGGCCTTGGTTACCATGTTTCACTTACAGGTAAATTAGATATAACTCAATCTGGAACAAATACAAATTACAACTTATCATTAGAAGGTACAGAAAACAAAATTTCTATGAACTATATGCCAGCTGATATCGCTGCAAATTTTGAAACAAATAAGAATTATACAGTTACTGGTTATGTTACAGATGTCTCTGTTAGCTCAGTTACAAACTACCTCAATATCTTAGTTGAAAGCGGTGAAGAAGTTGCTTATTCAGCAGTTGAATCAATTAGTATTGCTGAAGATAGTAAGACTCTTGTTGTTGGTTCTTCTGCAGTTATCGAAGCTAAAGTTCTTCCTGTTATGGCTGATGGTTCTGTTACTTGGGAATCATTAAATCCAGATATTGTTTCAGTTGAAGATGGTGTTGTTAAAGCTATTAAAGCTGGTACAGCTACAGTTAAAGCAACATCAGTTGGCTTAACAAGTGCATCAGTAACTGTTTCTGACACAATTGAAATTACAGTTAGCGATGCATTAGCTACACAATCTGAAACATATACATGGGTCACTTCAGATCCTAAATTAGAAGCTAAAGAAGATGGTGTTTATGCTATTGACATTGATCACTTCGAGCTTTTATGGTTACCTTCAACAACACCAACAAATATTGCTACTGCTGAAATGAGACTTTATAAGAACGCAACATTGAAGATTTCTTCTAAAGCAGGTGAAAAGATTGCTAAGATTGTTATTCACACAACAGGTGATGCTAAATACACAGTTTCTTGTGTTGCATCAGGTTTAGCATTAGATGGTTCTGAAATCAGTACTATCGTTGAAGATATGAATAAATCGGCTAAAACATTAACTTACGATGTCGCTGGTGCTGGTTATGCATCATCTGTTTCAATCAAGACTGCTAATGGTCAAATTAGAATTAGTTCTATAGAAGTTTTCTACGCTTAATTAATAAATATATAATATATGTCCCCATCTTTTGATGGGGATTTTTGTTTGGTTATATTTTTGAATTAAAATGTCCCGAATAATGTATAAAATTCGGGACAAATTGGTATATGGTTTTGAATATTAAAGTTATTAGTTTAATGTGACATTCATATATTATAAAGAAATTTAAATATGTAAAATAAAAGCTTTATTATCTATTATAAATTCAATATATTGTTATTTTGTGCAAAATTTGATATATTTTTAGTGTTAGGTATGCGTACCTAATAAGCAGGGGGAACAATGGATACTAGTTTGACTTTCTTAAATTCTATCGTATGTTATGTTTTTATTAAAGATCATTCAATGACCACTTTTTTAACCTCTAAATTAATTTTGATGAATTTTTAACAGCACTTCATGTGATGTTTTTTATTTATCTAGAAAACGCAAATCAGGTATATAAGGAGAAATAGAGCTTGCCTGAGGCTCGAAAAATTAAATGAAAGCAAGAAAATTATTAGTCGCTTTACTTACACCAGTTTTAGCTTTAACTGTCGCTTCTTGTGGCGGCAAAGGTGATTCTACAACATCAAGTAATGCTAATCCAGCTTCAAGTACTACTTCAATAACAAATAATGTTGAAACAATTACAATCAGTGCTGCACTCGCCTCAACTGCTGGAACTAAAGTTACAGTTGATGCAAGGGTTTTAGCAGTTACAACTCAACACCTTTTACTTGGTGATTCAACAGGCAAAATTGTTGTTTTCTTAGGAAATAAATCTGGTAATACTAATAAAGTTGGTGATCACCTTCAAGTTACAGGTGCTCTTGAAGATCGAAACGGTATTAATCAATTTGGAAACACAGCTACTATTAAAACATTGACAACAGCTGCTCCAGAAGTTAGTGAAACAGTAGTTGAATGGACAGCTACAGAAGTTGATGCATTCGTCGATAAACAAACATACGGAACATATATTACAGTAAGTGGAAGCTTAGCAATTTCTGGTAACTATTATAACTTAATAGTTGAAGGAGCTTCTAAGGGTGTTGTCTCTTTAGCTTATTTAAATAGCTCATTAAGTTCTAAAGTTTCTAATGGAAAGAGTTATAAGATTACTGGTTATGCAATGTATTTATCAGGTGGTAAATATGTCAATGTCTACACAACAGCAGTTGAAGAAATTACTTCTGGTGGAAACACCGGTGGAGATACAGGTGGCAATACTGGCGGTGATGTTGAAACACCAGTTGAAGGAACAAAAGAAACATTTACATGGGCAGCTGACACTGGAACACTTGATAATAATGTTTTAACATTCAGTTCAGATAACTTTAATTTCACACTCGATAAAGCAGGCTCTAATACAGATACAGTTAATACATATAAAGAACTTAGATTCTATACAGGTGCTACTTTGACAATTGCTGGTAAAGCTGGACAATCAATAAAGAGTGTTGTCTTTAATACAGCTTTTGCTGATAAAACAGCATCATGTGCTCCATCTGCTGCTACAACAAAAGACGGTGCTGCAGATGTATCTAAAGTTAAAGAAACAGTTGATACAACAAATTTAGTTGTCTCCTATACATTTGTTGATCTCGGTGGTGTCACTTCTGTTACATTCACAGCTTCTAAGCAACTTAAAATTAGCTCTATCGTCATTACATACGGCGAATAAATTGATAATAAAGTTTGTCTTTAACAAAACGGCGTAACTACATATTGTTGTTACGCCTTTTATATTATTTTAATTTGTAAATGCATTGTAAAACTTTATTGATTAAATGACTAAGTAACCGATTACAAATTAAATATTATAAATTTATTCAAAATTTATCTAAATTTTGTTCACATTTTGTTGTTAAATTAGTCTCTCTTTGATATTATTTTAATAAGGAAGATATTAAATTCTTCCACGGCATATATATCGGAGGGGAAAATGAGTTCTGATACTATATCTATTCTAAATCCAATCGTAAAGTCATGTGATTTGGAAAATAGTGTTTTTAGTCTCACTTTTTCAACCGATAATTATATGCATTTTAATAAAAAGGCTGTTTTATCAGCTTTATTGATCGGATAATGTAAGGCGGCTTTTGCCGTCTTTTTCATTATTTTGTTCAAATCAGGTAATTTAAAAGGAGAAAAAGGAGCTTACCTGAGGCTCTAACGCAAATGAACAAGAACAAAAAGTTATTAGTTTTATTGCTTGCACCTGTTTTAGCACTTAGCTTAGCTGCATGTAACAACAATAACAACACAAGTAGTACAACAAGCAGTAGTACATCTACAAGTTCTAGTACTAACACAAGTAGTACAACAACTACCCCATCTTCTACAACAACAATCAGCTCTAGTACAAGCACATCAACAACTACTCCAGATTCTTCAAGTAGCAGTTCTACAACACAAGGTAATTTATTAGATGAAATTACTGGCACAGCTGATGAAAGATATGCCACATATAAAGCTACAGCTGATGGTGCTGTTGCAACAGCTTATGCAGAATTAGTTGCTGTTGAAACATTTACACCAAATAACAATAGTAACCTCTATTTAATGGATGGAACACATGCTATTAAAGCTATCAATGTTAACGATTATAATGTTGTTCAACAATTAGAAGTTGGTAAAGTTTATAAAGTTGTCGGTGTTTATGATCAAGCAAAGAACAGACTTAATGGTAAAAGCCAAGCTGTCACATTCGAATTAGTCGAAGGTGGCGAAACAAAAGTTCAAGCAGTTAAGACAAACCTTGACCTTGCTGCTGCAACAACAGATAATGTTGACACAGTTGCTTATTCAACAACAGGTGTTGTCACAGATGTTATCAACGGTACAACAAAGAGTATAAAAGTTGAAATTGCTGGAAAAACATACACAGTTCAAACAAGAGGCGCAAATGCTGATGCAGTTAATGAAGTCTTAATGTCAGCTTCCAATAATCAAAAAGTTAACATCAAGTCCGCTGTTGTTTATAACGTTGATACTCTTAACGTTTTAAATGCTGCTGATATTGAATTTACAACTCCAGATACACCAGACGTTCCAGATGTTCCAACCGAATATAAAGGTACAATTGGTGCTGCAACACAAGACGGTTTAACAGTTGGTTCTGTCAGTGCTGAAAAGACACTTACATATACAGTCGAAGGTGACAAAGTCACAGTTGGTGGAACTGATGAACTCGTCGCTTATGTTGAAGCTGATGAAGCTACTGGTGTTACAGCTGGTAACTATATCGGTGTTAAGATTACAGCTCCAGCAGATTTAGATGCTTCTTTAAATCCAATTGTTGTCTTTAATTCACAACAATTAACATGGACTGATATTGCATCAGAAGGCTCTGCTGAACTTAAATTTGCAGTCACAAGTATTACAAGTACATATACAATTTCTGTTTATTGGGAAGGTTCATTAGAAAAAGCTGCTCAAGTTTTCACAGTTGAATTTGCTACAGGAACAGCTTTACAAGAAAAAGAAATTACAATTGTCGATTCTACAATTAGTGAACTCTTAAAGAAAGACGGCTCCAAAATGTGGACAGATACAGAACAACTTTATAGAGTTGAAGCAGTCGTTTCAGAAATTACAAATACTACATGGGGTAATGGTAAAGTAATGGATCCAGCCACAGGTGAAGAAATTACTTTATATGGACTTTGTGATTCTGTTGAAGTATTTGATAATGCAACATTAAAATTCTCAAATAATAAGACATTCTCTTCTTTAAATCTTGTTAAGGGTGACAAAGTTACACTTGTTGTTCAATATTTAGTTTTTGGTTATTCAGCACCATATACTCAAGAAGTTCAAGGCTATCTTGAAGAAAAAGTTGCTGGTGTTAATGATGTTAAATATACAGTTGCTGTCACAGCTGATGCTGAAAAAGGTACAGTTGAATTAGACAAGACTCAAGTTGCTTTAGGCGAAACAGCCGTTGCTACTGTTACAGCTAAAGAAGGCTATGCAGTTGCTAAAGTTGAATTCAATGGTGTTACATTAACACCAAATGCTGAAGGCAAATATGAAATTACTGGTGCTATTTACACAAATAGCTTAGTTGTTGAATTTGCAGAAGATCTCCAATACGACATTACAATCAACACTCCAGAAAATGGTACAGCTGAACTTAGTGCTACAAAAGCTAAGATTGGTACTGAAATCACTATTACAGTTTCACCAGCTGAAGGATATGAAATTGACTATGTAAAAGTTAACGGAGAAAGCATTAGAGCAGTTGATGGAGCATATAAATTTACACTTAATGGAACAACAAGTGTTGAAGTTGCATTCAGGGATGCTAATACATTAAAGAGTTCAGCATATGTTATTTGTGCTGATAAGTATAACTCTAATTTTTCTGGTACTGCTCCATCAACATTGACAAGTTTCTTAAAAAAAGGTGATGAAGATATTGTAACGGGTGTTACAGTTACTTCTAATGTTTCATGGAGTGATGGAAATCCACTTAAATGCGGAACATCTAAAGCAAAAACATCAACAATAACTCTTACACTTTCTGTCAATGTCACATCAATTACAATTCGTGCAACATCATGGAATAAGATTGAAACAACTCTTTCAATTGATGGTTCAGTTGAAAGCTCTATAACAATGAGCACAGGTACATCCACCGGTGCCTATGAGGATGTTACATTTACATTTGCTGAAGGTGTTAACACTATTACAATAAATAGTGGTGAAAGATGTGAAATTGCTGGTTTCACATTCCTCTACGCTTAATCCTCAAGCATTAATTAAAAATTAATTAATCCCCTGTGTTTTAGCACAGGGGATTATTGTTCTATAAGGAGTTTCAAATAAAAATGAAAAGTAAGATTAAAGTAGTTTCTATTTTAGCTTTATTGACTATAAGTTTAGTTTCATGTGGAAAAAGTAATGAACCTATTAGCTCTTCTAGTAGTTCTTCTATAATTAGTTCTACCACTATATACTGTGGTAATGTTTCTACTTCTTCTTCAAGTAGTGAAGTAATCTCTTCAACTACATCAATTAGTTCTTCTACTGAAGATTTATCTTCTTCCACTGGTGAAAACTTACTAGATTATATTACTGGTACACCAGAGACACGTAGAGAAGCATATATGGCAACAGAAGATATGTTTATGAATACTTTTTGGGGCGTATTTGAAAAAATAGAATCTTATGGATACAGTTATAATTTATATTTTATGGATGGCTCTATCGGATACAGAGTTAAAAATGTATATAATTCTGACTTAGTCAATTCATTAGAGATTGGTAAAGTTTATGAAGTAACTGGTGATGTTGATACTTCTGTCTCTAGTAATCCAAGTACTAGTGGAAAAGAAAATGATGTTATTTTTAGACTTGTTGAAAATGGTGAATCTAAGATACAAAGTAAACCTATTAATTTAGGAAATACTAGTGTTACAAATTCAGATCAATTCTCATTAACTTATTTCGATACAGGCGTTATAAAAACTGCAGGTGATAAACCAACTGTAACTGTTAATAATGTTGACTATATTTTAACTAGTAGCGGTGGTACAACAGAAGAAAGTTCTGTTTTATCACTTTTAAGCTCTTTAACTGTCGGTCAAAACGTTAAATTAAAACAAGGCGTTTTAGACAAAGATGGTAAGATCAAAGTTATTAGTGTCACAGATATAGAAGTTGTTGAATAAAAATATGCCTAGTAAACTATGTTGTTATAGTATATTAGGCATTTTTATATAGAAAACTATTCGTTTATAGGAGGTGTAGATTTTGTTTTTTCTTCGTTATAATCAACGTCGAGATTTTCAATATATGCTCCGTGCAAATATTGTTTAACTAGTTCATTTGCATCTCCGTCAGCGTTTATAAAAGCTTGCATTGAGTATGGACCAAAGGCGTCTGTTTCATAATCATCTAAAGTTTTAATAAATAAAATTTCAGTATTTTCGCTTTTTAAAAAGCTAATTTTTTCTGAGAGTATTTGTCTACTTACTTCTTTAGTATAAGTGTTGATTATTTGCTTATCTAACACATCGTACATTTTAAACTTATCAGTATCTTCAATTGAATAGGCAATATCATTATTGTTTGTTAATGCAACTGCAATTATCATATCTTATTTTTCCTTTCGAGTTTAGTTTGTTCGAAAGGATATTTTTTATACATTTTATAAGTAGTTTCTTTTTATTCTTTCATTTAAAGAACAACATAGTTCATAAGGAATAACATCGTATGCTTTTGACATATCTTCTACTGTTAAATTTTTACCTATTAATTCGACAATTTGTCCAACTTTAAATTCTTTTTTTGAAAACATTATCGTATGGTCCATCATGGTGTTTCCGACCTTTATTAAAATATTACCAGCCAGATATCCAATAGTATTTCTAGATCTCATAAACCCATCTTTATAGCCTATAGGTAATAAATATATATAGCCGTCATCTGGAACTAGACTTGTTGTTCCGTAACCTATATTTTCATCTTTATGAACCTTTTTAACACTCCAAATAGGAGCTAACAACTCTATTGCTGGTTCGGTTGTTATTATTTTGTTTTTATATAGTCCATATAAACTTCCCCCTACCCTTATTGCATTTGTGAAATCATCAAAGTAATCAAGTGCTGAACTTGATCCAGTGTGAACTATTAATTTTTTAAAAGAAGAGAATTTTATTAATTGTTCTTTAAATAATTTGTTTTCTTTTTCTATGTTAGTAGGATCAGAGTGGTGTGTATAAATTCCTTTAAGATTTAAGTGTCCTTTTTTAATTATCTCTATTGCTTTATCTACTTCATTTATTTCTATACCATCTCTGTTTAAACCTGTATTTATATTTAAATGAATAGGTAAATTTAAGTGCTTAGAGGCTAGTTCGTTTAACTTTTCTAAAGAGTGTATAGCTAAATTTATTTTTAAATTCATAGCTAACTTATATTCGTTAGTATTCTCTAATAACAATATTTGATTAAAAACCAAAGCTTTTCTAATCATCATAGCTTCTTCGATAGTAGCTACGACAAACGATGGAGAATTAAGATTAGAGAAAAGCTTAGCTATTTCTGAAATTCCGTATCCATAAGCATTAGCTTTTAAGACAATAAAAAGCTTTTTATTGTCTATGACTTTCTTTATCAAATTATAGTTATCAATTAAAGTATTTTTATAGATATTAATATATGCTCTCACTAAATCACCTTATATTAGTGTATGCATATATGCAAATAAAAAAACCGTTAGAATCTAACGGTTTGTAATAACTTAACAAAAGCGTCGTAGGCTTTATCTTCGTCTTCGCCTTCGATTTCGATTGTGAATGCTTCCCCTTCTTTTACGAGTGTGCCCATACCATCCATAATGGATTTTAAATCAGCCTTATCGTTTGAGGTTGAAGTTATCATTGTTATATTTGATTTGTAGAGATTGGCTTCTTCAACTAAATCAGCACCATGTCTAGAAGTTAGACCATTAGGATTGGTTATTTTTACTTCGAGTGTTCTCATTATAAGGCCTCCTTATTACACATATATAAATTTTAATTTATATTAATTGTAAAATCAACGAAAATATAAGCGCTTAACTAATTATTTTTTTATAAAAATTAAATTAGCCGTGTAATCCACGGGTTTGACGATCCATATCTTCGACGACAATATCGTATATTTCACCGAGCGATGCGCAGTATTCTAATACTTTCCAAGGTGTGTTTGTATGAAAGTGAATTTTAATTAATTCATCGTCACCGACGGCTAATAAGCAATCACCTTCAATGTTTTTGGTGATATATTCACTTATTTCGTCTTCTGAAAGGTTTTCGCCTTCAATAAGCAATTGAGTATCGTATCTATATTCTGTCATAATTCTTTCCTCGTACTTTTATTTTAGCACGTATAGAATGTTTGATAAAGTAGGAAAAATTAAGGCTTTATTATAAGAATATCTTATGCACTTATAAATAAAATGTTATGAAATTTATTTTTTATAATTTTTTAGTTTCTAAAACTGCAAAAAAAGTAGAAAAATGATACTAAAATCTACTATTTGCTATTTAAGGCAATATTTTAGTTTGTTATAATATAAACAATAAGGGTTAAATTTATGGATATATACTTTAGTATATATTTTTAATAACTCTTGTTAGTAAAGGGGAACTTAATGCCACACGTAAAAAAAGCAATCATCCCAGCTGCAGGTTTGGGAACTAGATTCCTACCAGCAACTAAATCGATGCCTAAAGAAATGCTTCCTATCGTCGATACACCAACTATACAGTTTATCGTTGAAGAAGCTGTTAAATCAGGCGTCGAAGAAATTCTTATTATTACTAATTCAAACAAGCACATTATGGAAAACCATTTTGATGTTAATTACGAATTAGAGATGAGACTTAAAGAAGCAGGTAAAGACGATTTAGTTAGTGAAATTAGACAAGTTGCTAGTTTAGCTAACATTCACTACGTAAGACAAAAAGAACCAAAAGGCTTAGGAAACGCTATATTATGTGCACGTACCTTCGTTGGAAACGAACCGTTTGCTATTTTATTAGGTGATGACTTAGTAGTAAACGAAGGAAAACCAGCTTTACTTCAATTAGTAGATGCATTTAATTTAAAAAATACTTCTATTATTGGAGTTCAAAAAGTTGAGCATAAAGACGTTTATAAGTATGGTATTGTTACTCCTTCAAGAGAAGTCAAAGAAGATAAAAGACTTTTCAAGATTGTTGACATGGTTGAAAAACCAGCTGTTAACAAAGCACCAAGCGACTTTGCTGTTTTAGGAAGATACATCCTTACACCAGAGATATTCGATATATTAGAAAACACCGAACCAGGTGTCAATGGTGAAATTCAATTAACTGATGCTATTAGAGAGCTAATGAATCACCAAGCTATGTACGCTTGCGATTTTGCTGGCACAAGATATGATGTCGGCGATAAATATGGGTATGTTAAAGCCACTATTGATTTTGCTTTAAAAAGAGCCGATACAGGCCAAAAAGTAAGAGATTATATCAAAGAGTTGGCTAAATTATACTCATAAACACTAGAGTTTGTTTGTTTCTTGTTTTATAATAAATGAGTTTTGGAGGAAACTATGGATAACACTAAGAAATCTTTTCTTTCGGTCGATGGTAACACTGCTGCTGCATTAGCTAGCTACAACTTCACAGAAGTTGCTGCCATTTACCCAATCACACCATCATCCCCGATGGCTGAACTTGTCGATGTCTATGCATCACAAGGCAAGAAGAACGCCTTTGGCACAGAAGTCAAAGTTTGCGAACTTCAAAGCGAGGCTGGTGCCTCTGGTGCCGTTCACGGCGCATTACAAGGTGGCGCTCTTGCCACAACATACACCGCATCTCAAGGTTTACTCTTGATGATCCCAAACATTTATAAATGGGTAGGTGAATTACTTCCAGCAGTTGTACACGTCGCTGCTAGATCATTAGCTACAAGATCACTTTCAATTTTCGGTGATCACCAAGACGTTTATGCAGTCCGTCAAACTGGTGCTTGCATGCTTTGCTCACATTCTGTTCAAGAAATTGCAGATCTTGCACCAATGGCACATTTAGTTGCAATTGAAGCTTCTACCCCTGTCATTCACTTCTTTGATGGTTTCAGAACATCACATGAAATTCAAAACGTTGAATTCCAAGATGACGCTGAATGGAATAAACTTCTCGATAGAGACGCAGTTGAAGCTTTCCGTAAGAAGGCTTTAAACCCACATGGACACGCTGTTACTAGAGGCGGTGCTGAAAACGACGATATTTATTTCCAAGGTCGTGAAGCTCAAAACCTCCACGAAGCACACATTGTTGATGTTGCATGTGAATATTTTGAAAAAGTTAGCAAACTCACAGGTCGTCACTATGCTCCATTTACATACTATGGTGCACCAGATGCTGATAGAGTAATTATTGCTATGGGTTCTGTTACAGAAACAGCTATTGAAGTTGTTGATGAAATGAACGCTCATGGAGCTAAAGTTGGTCTTGTTAAAGTTCACCTTTATCGTCCATTCTCAAATAAACACCTCGTTGATGTCATTCCAGCTACAGTTAAGAAAGTCGCTGTCTTAGATAGAACTAAGGAACCAGGTGCTAACGGCGAACCTTTATACCTCGATGTCGTTGCTGCCTTTGCACAAGAAGGCCGTAAATTTGATGTCGTCTTAGGTGGTCGTTATGGTCTTTCAAGTAAAGATACACAACCAAAGCACGTTAAAGCTGTCTATGACTTCTTAGATGCTGATAAGCACTGGGATTCATTCACAGTCGGTATTAACGATGATGTCACACACTTAAGTGTCCCAGTTGATGATAGCTTTAAAGTTAAGGCTGACTACACATCATGCTTATTCTATGGTTTAGGCTCTGATGGTACAGTTTCAGCTAACAAATCATCCATTAAGATCATCGGTGATGCTACACACCAATATGCACAAGCTTACTTCGCTTATGACTCAAGAAAAGCTGGTGGTGTCACACGTTCACACTTAAGATTTGGTCACAGCCCAATCCACTCAACATACTACATCGAAGATGCAGACTTCATCAGCTGCTCACTCGATAGCTATATCGTTAAGTTCGATATGTTAAAGAACTTAAAGAATGGTGGTACATTCTTACTCAATACTGATATGACCGATGAACAACTCATCGCCAGTATGCCAAACCGTATGAAGAAGCAATTAGCTGACAAGCACGCTAAGTTCTATGTCATCGATGCTAACAAGATTGCTGCTGAAATCGGTATGGGACGTCATACAAATACAACATTGCAAGCTTCATTCTTCTATCTTAACCAAGGCATTATGCCATATGAAGAAGCTCAATCTTGGATGAAGAAATTCGCTGAAAAGAGCTATAAGAAGAAGGGTGACGATGTCGTTAAGATGAACTGGAACGCTATCGATGCCGGTGCTGAAGGCTTAAGAGAAGTTACAGTTGATCCAGCTTGGTCTGATCTCACAGTTAACACTGTTAAGAAATCTGATGAAGATGACTACTTCACAAACTACGTCGAAGTTATTGGTAGCTTAGACGGTTATGATTTACCAGTCAGTAAGTTTATGGAATACGAACTCTTAGATGGTACAATGAGAAACAACGTAACATTCAAAGAAGCTCGTTCTATTGCTGATCGTGTCCCACACTGGATTAAGGAAAACTGTATCCAATGTAACCAATGTGCATTTGTCTGTCCACACGCTACAATTAGACCATTTGCTCTTTCTGATGATGAAGTCAATATGCTTCCAGAAAACGAAAGAGAAGATGTCTTACCATTAATGGGCGGTGCAAACTGCAAGGGACTCAAGTTCCGTATTCAAGTTAGCCCACGTAACTGTGTTGGTTGTGGTGTCTGTGTTACACAATGTCCAGGCAAGGCTGGAAAGAAAGCTCTTGTCATGGAAGAAGCTAAGACACAATTCGAACACGAAGAAGCTGCTAGAATCCTCTACAAAGAAATTACTCCAAGAACAGACCTCTTCCCAACAACAATGGTCAAGGGTGCTGCTTTCTTACCACCATATCAAGAAGTCTCAGGCGCTTGCGCTGGTTGTGGTGAAACTCCATACTATAGACTCGTTTCACAATTATTTGGACGTGATATGTTAGTTGCTAATGCAACAGGTTGTTCTTCAATTTATAACGGTTCAACCCCATTAACAGCATTCGTTACAGATAAGAATGGTGAAGGTGTCGCTTGGGCTAACTCCTTATTCGAAGATAACGCTGAATTCGGCTTCGGTATGAGAGTTGCAACAGACTTCAAACTTGATCAAATCGTCGGTATCATGACTGCAAATAGAGAAGGTTGTGAACCAGAATTACAAGCTTTAATTGATGATTACATTGCTAACATTAAAGATAAAGCTCACATCCGTACAATCCTCAATCCATTAGTTGCTGCTATTGAAGCAAGTGCTAACGAAGGAATTAAGGCTGTCCTCGAACACAAAGCTGACTTACTCGATAAGTCTGTTTGGATCGTCGGTGGTGATGGTTGGTCCTACGATATTGGTTACGGCGGCTTAGATCACGTCTTAGCTAACGAAGAAGACGTTAACGTTATGGTTCTCGATACAGAAGTTTACTCCAATACTGGTGGTCAATCTTCTAAATCAAGCCAAACAGGTTCTATTGCTAAATTCACAGCTTCAGGTAAGAAGACTGCAAAGAAGAACTTAGCTCTTATGGCTATGGCTTATGGCCACGTCTATGTTGCTCAAGTCTCCTTAGGTGCAAACCCAATGGCAGCTCTCAAAGCCTTCAAAGAAGCTGAAAGCTACAATGGTCCATCCTTAGTAATTTGCTATGCTCCATGCCAAGCTCATGGTATCAAGGGCGGATTACAAAATGCTCAAATCGTTGAAAAAGAAGCAGTCGAATGTGGTTACTTCCCAATCTTCAGATTTGACCCAAGACTTTCTGCTGAAGGCAAGAACCCACTCACAATGGATTGCAAAGAACCTAACTTCGATAAGTTCAACGAATTCGTTATGCGTGAAACAAGATACTCACAACTTCCAAGAGTCAACCCAGAACATGCTGAAGAACTCTTACTCAAGTCCCGTAAGTATGCTGAAATGAGATATAGATCCATCTTAAAGATGGGTGACTAATTCTCACTTTAAATAATTAAATATAGACTGTTGAATAACCTATAGATTTAGGCTACGCAACAGTCTTTTTAATTACTATAGTTTGTTTTATAAAAGCGTCACTTGTGACATATTTATAAAAAGGTACCAAAATGATAATTAAAAGAGACTTGTATTTAAATAAATTGATCAGTAGAAAAAATAATGGCTTAATAAAAGTGATTACAGGTATTAGACGATCTGGTAAATGTTATTAGATAATGAAATCTTTTTTTAGTAGTGAGGCTTCATTTTTAATGCCTAAAAAACCTTTAAATAAAACTAAAACAAATTTTAAGCAAAATACCCTATTTTTTACTTGTCGATGTCTTATCTATGTGCATTTTTTAAAATCAATTCTTACTAATTAACGTTTTAGTTATATAAATGGCAAAAAGTTCGACTTGAAAAGAAACATAAAATAGTACAATAAATGGGGCTAAACAAAAAAGAGCCCCAATACTCGTACTTATATTGACATAAATTCTAGAAAGATATAAAATACGATAAATGGGGCAAAATACAAATGTGTCCCAGTGCTCGAGGTAATTATTATGAAATTTGTTGAGATAAAGGAAATTGAAGAACATTTTTCTAAAACGAATATTATTGCTGAATCAGAGTTAAAAGAATATATAATTGAAAAATATCCAGAAAAAAGTGAAAAACTATATCGTTATTATTTATCAGATTTATATAAAAGAAAAATTTTTTATAGATATGATGTTGGAAAGTTAAAACAATGTAAAGATAAAGTTCGATTTACTTTCTCTTGCTTGAATGATAATGATATAAAAAAAGTGTTGGAAGACATAAAACCATCTGTATTAATTTCGTATTGGCAATTAAATGATTTGAATAAATTTATGTCTTTACAGTCATTTAGTAACATAAAATTTATTGAAACATATTCTTATGCTACCGAGATTGTAGTTGATAATCTTTTAAGCATTAACAAGAATGTAGTTCTTGAAAAGGATTATAATACTTTTATTAAGTATAATTATAATAAAGAAATGTTTGTTGTAAGAGTCATCAATGATGAATCTCCAATTATTAGACAAAAATATTCAAGAGCTAGAGACATATATAATGAAGCTTCATACATAGTACAACCTAAAATTGAAAAAGTTTTTGTTGATATAATAGTTGATGAATTTTTTAAAACGATTTTATCAGATGAAATATCTAAAATATTATTTGAATTATTAAAAAAGTATCAAATAAATATGTCTACTATAAAGAGATATGCGACTAAAAGACATAATTGGAAGTTAGTTAAGGATGTTATTGAATCATTAAGTTTTAATATAGAAGAAGGAGAATTTCAATGATATTAGAAAAATGTTTTACAGATGAATTTATTTCCTCTCGAGCAGGAAATAATATAGATAGAAAGAAAGTTTATGAAAAAGTTGTTTATGCATTTTATTTATTAGAAAAAATAGCAAATCTTAATTATGATTTTGTGTTCAAAGGCGGTACATCATTAATGTTACTATTAAATACTTTTAATAGATTTAGTGTTGATATAGATATATTAATGAAACCTAAAGAACAAGAAGGAATATGCAATGACGTATTTAGTCTAAAAGATGAAAAATTTATAGATATTGAAGAGGACAAAAGAAAACCAGTAGATATTATAAAAAGACATTTCAAGTTTTATTTTAAATCTATTTACGAATCAAAAGATGAAAAAGATAATCCATATATTTTACTAGATATTGTATTTGATGAAATGAAATATGTTAGCTTAACTAAGCATAAAATAAATAGTCATTTTGTTGAAACTGATAACCCGTATTTAGATGTAAATATTCCTAGTATTGATGAAATGCTAGGCGACAAACTTACTGCATTTGCACCTAAAACAATCGGTATATTATATACAAGACCAAATCAACTTAGATCAAAACATGTAGAAATAATTAAACAATTATATGATGTTGCAAAACTATTCGATAATATGACTAATTTAGACTTGGTAAAAGAAACATATATAAAAGTTGCAAATGTTCAAATTAAAAATAGAAATTTATCTTTAAATTATGGTGATGCGCTAAAAGACTCTATAGAAGCATGTAAATTGATCATCACTCAAAATAAAAAGAAAAGAGATAATGAGAGTTATGCTATTCTAAAAAAAGGCTATGAAGGATTTAAGCATTACACTGTAAATGATTTTAGGTTTCAAGAATTAATAATTAATGCCGTTAAAGTTTATATATTATCTATATCAATTTTATATGATGATAAATTTGATGAAATGGATAAACCAATTAATACATTTATAGGTAGAGATTGGAAATATATACGTCAAAATGTAGGTGTAAAACTATACGAGACACTATTAAAAGCTTGTTTAATTGAAAATAAACATTCTAATTAAATGAAAGTAAATTATATAGATATAATAAAATTATTAAATAAATATATTAAATCTACAACAAGATTACCAATTTGAGCAATAACTTTTTGTTGCTATAAAAATAGATAAGAAAAAATTTAGAAGTTGATTTTGTTTGTAATTTAGCTGATAAAAGAATATATGTTCAATTAGCATATTCTTTAAATAGCGAAGAAAAATATATAGAAGAATCTCGTTCACTTATCAATATTCCAGATAATTTTAAAAAGATAATAATTACATACGATTCAACTCGTACACATTACACTGAAGATGGAATTTTAATTGTTAATATCTTTGATTTTTTACTAAATAAAAATTCTTTAGATTATTAAAAAAACGTATTTATTATTTCATACTACTAATAATAACTTATGTAGTAATATGAAAAATGAATATGGTAATTTAATAGAATATGTTAAAAATTATTCTAACAATGATTTTTGTGATAAAGAATTTTCTTTAGAAGACGCTGTAGTGTTTGCTTCTTTAGCGTATTTATATTTTGAAAGAATAAATAAAAAAACATCAATATTTATTAAAGACATATTAGAATATATTGATTTAATTAATAAAGGTGCTATAGAACAAAAGAGAAATCCAAGATTAATCAGATATATTTCTAAGTCAAAAAGATTTAAGAATATAAAAGTGTGCTATGGAAAAGGAAAAGAAAATAGAAAAGACAATTTTCAATTTGGTGCAGTTACTTTTTGTCTTCCTAACAAATTAAATGTCATTGCTTTTCGTGGTACGTCTTTAGATATTTCAGGCTGGATAGAAAATTTGAATATGAGCGTTGATAATAAAACTAGATGTCAAATGCTTGGAGCTGAATATGTTAAAAAGGTAATGAAAAAAATAGATGGTAACTTTATTATTTTAGGACACTCTAAAGGTGGAAATACTTCAATATATGCTAGTATGAATCAAAGTAAATACTTTAAAGATAGAATAATAAAAGTATATGATTTAGATGGACCTGGATTTAAAGATAATGTTTATAAATTGAGGAAGTTTAAAAGTATAGAAGAAAAAGTTACACGTGTTGTCATTAAAGATGATATTGTTGGATGTTTATTAAATACTTATCAACATTATTTGGTGATCGATTGCTTCCTTTTTTCGTTTATGGCTCACGACTTATATAATTGGAAATTTGAAAGTGGAAAACTAAAGATTGTCGACAGCGTTAATAGTAAAACACAAAGAAGAAACAAAAGAATAAATAATTGGATAAGTTCTTTGTCTAAGAGCGAAAAAGTAGAGCTAATTCAATTCATAGATGATGTAACTTTAAGTAATAACGAAAATACATTTAAAGAAATTCTAGTTAATCCATTAGAGTTTATTAGAGTTTTAAACTATATTAAAAATCATGAAAGTTATGAGAAAAGAATGAAATATAAAGAAATTGTTAAGAACCTTATAAATGACAATAAACACCAATAAATTTATATGTATGTTTTATATTAATATCATAGTATAATTAATTGAAATAGGAGATAGAGTACTATGAAAAACTTCTTTACTAAATTTAAGTCTGTAATAGTAGATTTTGGCAAAGGCATATGTATTGGTATAGCTGCTATTGTTCCTGGTGTTTCAGGTGGAACATTAGCTGTCTTATTAAAAGTATATGATAAGATGATTGAAGCTATTGGTAATATATTTAAACACTTCAAAAAATCATTTAAAACTCTTTTGCCAATAGGCTTAGGTGTTTTATTCGGTATATTGGCATTAGTGTTCCCTTTAAAATATGCTAAACAATATGTTCCACTTCCACTAGTTTCTTTGTTCGTAGGATTTATTATTGGTGGACTTCCTGGTTTATTTGATAAGGTTAATAGAAAACCAAATGTCAGTGGTTGTATATCAGCTTTAATCGCTTTAGCTATTGTTATAGGAATATGTTTCATTCCAACAGGCGGTAACTTTGATATTGCTAATATGAATTGGACAGGTTACTTACTATTCTTTGTCGTTGGCGTTGTTGGCTCTTGTGCTTTAGTTGTTCCAGGTATTTCTGGATCTATGTTGCTTCTCATTTTAGGCTTCTGGGATCCAATTATTGAAGTTGCTTCACAACTTATGAAATTTACTAATGTTTGTTCTAATTTATTAATTTTAGGATTGTTTGCCTTAGGATGTTTAGTTGGCTTTATTATTATTTCTAAGATTATGTCAATCTTATTAAAGAAGTTTGAATATCAAACATTCATGGCAATTATTGCCTTTATCGTTGGTTCAATATTTAGTATTTATTACACTTTAGATAATCCAATTACTGATATTATGCCTTTATATGCACATATTATTGTTTCAGTCATCGCTTTAATTATTGGCTTAGCTTTCTCACTATCTTTGACTTTATATAGTATTAAAAAGAGTAAATTAGAACTCACTGTTGAACCAGTAGGTAACGATAATGAATAATAATGTCACTGAGTGGGCATTAACTTTACACAATAATGATTTTTTAAACCGAATTATGTTTTTCTTTTCCAAAATTGGAAAAGGTGGTTTTGTATTTTGGATAATAGTTTTGATATATAGCGCTTATTTTTTCTTTAAAAAGAAAGATAAAAAATTAACACTTTTAACATTAGGTTATTTTATAAGTCTAGGTATAGCTTTTGTTTTGGTAGATTACGTTATAAAGCCTGTAGTTAAGGAGAGTAGACCTTTTGTTAGGTATCCAGAAATATTAACTTTTTTTGAAAAATATAATTATAAAACTCCTAGTGATTATTCTTTTCCATCAGGACATAGCGTTGCTGCTTTTTTAGCGTTGAGTTATTTGATGTTTATAGATAAAAAGAGTTTATTTATAACAATTCCATTATCTATATTAATTTCTTTTTCTCGTATATATATTGGAGCTCACTATATAGGTGATGTCTTAGTAGGTATGTCTATAGGATTAGCTATAGGAATATGTTTTTACTTTGCTTTAAAATTAATAATAGATAAAATATATAAGGATAAGGAAGTAGTACAATGAGATTAGACAAGTTTTTATCAGATTTAAATTTTGGATCACGTAAACGTGTGAAAAAACTAATTAAGGCTGGACATGTTAAAGTTAACGATGAAGTGATAACGGATTCTTCTTTTGATTTTGACGAAAATAATGAAGTTGTTAAATACGATGATGAAGTATTAGAGTATTCACCATTTGTTTATTTAGCTTTAAACAAACCTAAGGATTATATTTCTTCAACAATTGATGAACTTTATCCATCTATAGTAAATTTAGTAGATCCTATGTATGCTAAAAGAGTAAGAATCGTTGGAAGGCTTGATGCTGATACAACTGGTATTATTCTTTTGACAGATGATGGAAGACTTAATAATAGACTTACTCATCCTAACAGATCAATTTCAAAAATATATAGAGTAACATTAAATCATGATATTCCAGAAAAACTCATTGAAGAATTTGCTAAAGGTGTAGATATTGGCAAAGGTGAAATAACTCGTCCTGCTGAATTAAAAATAGTTGCACCTAACGTGGCTGAAGTTACTCTTAAAGAAGGAAAATATCATGAAATAAAAAGAATGTTTGATCGCTTCGATTTAGATGTAATTGAGTTAGATAGATTACTATTTGGACCTATTTCTTACGAAGGATTAAAAGTAGGTGAATCACGTAAATTGACACACGAAGAAGTGGAAAAATTAATGGAATTAACTGGATTAGATAAGGAGAGACTATAATATGTTTGAAGTAAGTAAAGATAAGTCACTTGTAAATGTAGCTAATTCCATTTTAAAACATTTTGATATTAAAACTTTTCATACAACTTATGAAAAATTAGATGAAGTATTAGCTAAAAATAAAGGAAAGACGATAGTTTTAACGTTACTTGATGGTTTAGGTGATACCATACTTAAAGAACATGCTGAAGAATCTAAATTTATTTTGAAAAATAAGTTTGATACTATTACTTCTGTCTTTCCACCAACTACTGTTGCAGCAACTACAAGTGTTTTAACAGGTAAATATCCATGTGAAACTGGTTGGCTTGGTTGGCGTGGATATTTTATGGATCAAGATGCTATAGTCGATATGTTTAACTCTAACATAACTGCGACAAGTACAGTTCTTACACCTACAACTTGGGAAAGATATCCAGTTAAACACTTAAAAGATTATATTAATGAAAAATATAATGAAGAATGTGCAGTTAATTTGATGGGACATACTATGTTCGAATATGGTAAATACGATGCTAAAGTTTTCTTTAGCAAAGTTGATGATGCTATAAAACACGGATATAAATATATATACGCTTATTATCCTGACCCAGATGCAACTTTACATGGATGTGGAAACTATTCAAAAGAAACGAGTAATACTATAAAATCTATAAATGATAATTTAGAACAACTCGTTAAAAATAATCCTGATGTACTTTTTATTTCTATTGCAGACCATGGTCATATAGATATAAAGTTATGTTCTTTAGATGAGCATAGTGATTTATACGACACATTAGCTACTCCGTATTTCTGTGAAGCAAGAGCTGGAATGATTAATATTAAAAAAGGTAGAGAAAAAGAGTTTGAAAAATTATTTGATAAATATTATAAAGAACACTTTGAACTTTATAGCAAAAAAGAAATTGTTGAAAAGCAAATTTTTGGATATTCAACTAACTACTGTCATGATTACGATAAAATATTAGGCGATTATCTTATGGTTTCAAAAGATGAATATACATTATTCTTTGAAAATTATGACTCGAGTGGTATGCTTTCTACCCATGCTGGTGGAACTGAAAGAGAAGGCTTAATAAATATAAGCGTTTATAATAATTTATAAAGATAATAAAAGGCTATTACTGTGTAATTATTCACACAGCAATAGCTATTTTATTTATCATTAAATTCGAATGTTAAAAGAAAGTCTTTTACTAAAAAATGAGCGAGTTTACATTCAAATACACCTAAAAAATGAGGGAGTTTTTAATTTGTTGCCTAATTTTTATTAAAGAATAGAAAAATTTATATTATAAATCAAATGTTTTTAATATGTTTAACTATTTAAAAACACATTGCAAACACGTTATATAAGTAATAAAATTTTTGTGGAATTTTGAAGGATATATATTTATATGGAAACATCAGAATTTTTTGGAAAAGAAAAGATTAGTAAGATATTATTAAAATTAGCTCCTCCTGTCATGCTAGCTCAATTGATTCAAGCTTTATATAACATTGTGGATAGTTTATTTGTTGGAAAATATTCAGATTCCGGGTTAACAGCTTTATCAATTGTTTATCCAATACAATTATTAATGATAGCTTTAGCTGTTGGTACAGGTGTTGGAATTAATACGGTTATGGCTTCTAAACTAGGGGAAGGAAAGAAGAAAGAGGCAGATGCCTATGCTGGTGTAGGAACACCACTAGCTATAGTTCTTTGGGCGTTATTTGCTTTAATTAGCTGGTTTGTTATGCCTGCATTTGCAAGAATGTCTACAAACTCTGAAGGAATAATAAATGATGTAGTAACATATGGAAGAATTGTTTGCTTATTTAGCTTTGGATTATTCTTAGAAAGTATATGGACTAAAGTTTTACAAGCAAATGGAAATATGAAAATTCCAATGATAGCCCAAATTGTTGGAGCTATTGTTAATATCGCTTTGGATCCTCTATTAATTTTTGGTTTAATAGGTCTTCCTAAGTTAGGTATTGCTGGAGCTGCCATTGCTACTGTTGTTGGTCAAGTTGTAGCAGCTGCAATAGTCTTTAAAAAAGGGTTTAGAAAATCACCAGATATTAAATCTTATCCACAAAGAATAGCTAAAATATTTAAATTGGGTACTCCAAATATATTAATGCAATCAGCTTATACTTTTTATATATTTTGATTAAATATGATTTTATCTACGTTCTCTGATCAAGCAGTTACGGCGTTAGGCTTATATTATAAGTGGCAGACTTTTTTCTTTATCCCACTTGGTGCTATGCAAACATGTATCGTTCCAGTTATAAGTTATAACTATGCAGCTGGTAATATAGATCGGTGCAAAAAGACTTTGTTTAGTTCGGTTTACTTTGGATGGGCTTTAATGACTATAGGTATTATTTGCTTTTTAACTATTCCAGTTCCAATGTTAAGAGTATTTACTAAAGATGCTGAAGTAATAAGAATAGGAACACATGGGTTCCATATTATAGGCATTAGTTTTATACCTATGGTTACTTCACTAATATTCCCAGTTTTCTTCCAGGCTGTCGGTTCAAGTGTGAAAAGTTCAATTTTAACAATTGTTAGAACATTAGTTTTATTTGTACCGTTAGATTATTTATTTTCATTATTAGGTCTTTATTATTTCTGGCTAACTTTCCCAGTTACTGAGACGTTAACAAGTGGAGTTGGATTTTCCTTCTATTATAGATTCTTAAATAAAGACTATGTTAAAAATAAAACTAACAAAGAAGAGAAAAATGCTATTAAACCGGAAATAAAAGAATCAAAACCAGGTTTAATTATTACTATTGATAGACAACATGGCTCTTCAGGAAAACAAATTGGTAAGATAGTAGCAGAAAAGCTTAATATTCCGTTTTACTATAAAGAGATGATAGCTTTAGCAGCGCATGAAAGTGGACTTGATCAAGAGTTTATTGATAGTTTGCATAAAGAATCACCTTAAATCTTACAAAGCTTATATTTGAGTACGAATGTGGTTAGATACGCCATCGAAGCTCAAGATAAAATTATTAAAAAAATAGCTGATTCTGGAAGTTGTGTTATAGTCGGAAGAGCAGGTAGTTACGTTTTGAAAGACTATAAAAATGTTATTAAAATTTTCGTTAAAGCTCCAAAAGAATTTAGAATTAAAAGAGTTATGGAAGTCTATAACGATACTGAAAAAGATGCTAAAAAAAATATTAGAAAATCTGATAAAGCACGTGCTGCATATTATAAACATATTTCTAATAGAAAATGGGGAGATGCTAAAAATTACGATTTAGTTTTAGATTCTTCTATAGGATTAGAAGAATCTGCAAATATAATCGTCGAATGCTTCTTAAATAGCAAAAGCAAGTGATTTTTTACTAATGTATATAGAAAAGCAAGAAAATCAACTGTTAGTTGAGTACGTTCAACTAAGAATATTTTGCTTTCTATATACTATTTTTTTTATAATTTGAAGGAGGTAAAAAATATGGACAAAAGTAAATTTGCAGATCGACTTACTGATTTAAGAAAAGAACAACATATGACGCAAGCTGATCTTGCTAAGAAATTAAATATTTCACCACAAGCAGTTTCAAAGTGGGAAACAGGTGAATCTATACCAGATATAGAAATGCTTGAAATATTATCTGATCTTTATGGATTGACTTTAGATGAATTAATTAAAGGAAAAGAAGCAACTAACGCTAATAAAGATATAGTTGTTGAAGAACAAATAACTGCTAAAGACGTAAATAGCAAAAAGAAACAAATTTCATTATTGAATATTGTCTTTAGTTCTTTAATGCTACTAGCTTTCTTGATTTTTTGCTTTAGTGAGTTTTATGAAATTAGTAATTTGGGCTATTTTTCTCTATACGATATATTGTTTTCATTAGGCTCATATAAAGTTTCTAACTTTGTCCTTTTGTTATTGACACTTTCCTTTATTGCTTCATGCGTATTAAGTATAATCTATGGCGCAAATTATAAAAGAAATTCAATATTAGCTCATCTAAGAAATATATTTGCAGCTTTTTCACTTGGCGGTTTTGTCGGCTATATAATTAAAATGGTATCTTATGGAATGTATGAAATAGAAAGAGTAGGAGTAGGTGCTTATATATTGGCTCTCATTATCTTAATCTATTTTGTTTTATTATTAGTTTTTGATAAAAATACTAAAAATGAATATAAAGAAAGTGAATTGAAAAAGTTACTTGATTTAAAGCTTCTTATTTCATATGCATTTATATCCATGTGTTTAATGTTTTCAGCTTTAATTGAAAGTGCTAATGCTACTTTTACTGATTCGATACTTTGTTTCGTATTAATTACTTTTTCCTTATTGCTGTTAACTTTATATATTGTAGTTGAAATAACAAGACTAAAAAATAAAAACATTGTATTTATTTTAGACATAATTGGACTTTCAATTATGTGTATAACTTTATTGATTTATAGTTTTTCAGTTAAGATTGTTACAGGTTTAGCTTTGTTTGCTTTAAATGGCGGTTTAATTGTGTATATAGTTATTAACTATATTAAAATTTGTAAGCTATTAAAAAATAGTAATAAATAATTAGAATAAGTGAGCGAAAGCTCACTTTTTTTCGAAAAAATGATATTCAAAGCCAATTAATCACATATATTTAATTAGATTTTATCCAAGCATTATTTTACCTGAATAAAAAAATACTCAAATATTGT
>ERZ780185.285-NODE-285-length-35739-cov-2.671421_pt1 | contig 35739 bp, 25 predicted proteins | sample MGYA00511365_ERZ780185 | MGnify/ENA primary metagenome ERZ780185 (study PRJEB29588, sample SAMEA2151606) | human gut metagenome | biome: human gut; feature: human-associated habitat; material: faeces | place: Denmark | collected 2008/2010 ...
AAGCGAATATATTTAATTATTTCGCGTGTCTACCTAAACGGGAATATATCAAACTGCGAGCCATTTTTTTTACATATAACAAATCTTATTTTGCAGTGCGAGCAAGTGCACCAGTGACTGCTGATAAACCAAAGCCAATAACAGCAAGATAAGCACCAATGTTAGCGTTGAATGTGTAAGAAACAAGTGAGTTAGATGCTTTTCCTTGAGCACCTGCAATAATGATGCAAACAATAGCAACAACTGCAGCAAGTAAGCCTAAGCAAGCAAGAACAATAGAAATTAATCTGTTAAGTTTAGAAGCTTGTCCATATTGGAAGACAAAAAATAAAGCTAAGGCAGCAAAAGCTACTAAGACACAAATCTTTGTTGTTAAGACAGCACCTTCTGCCTTAAACTCTAAGTTTGAAGCTTGATAGAGAGATTTAACTCCATCAATATCGTCCAAGAAGTTGAAAGCGGTACTGGATGACTCACTGCTCAAAATTGTTTTAGCTGTTATATTCCAAAATGGAACTAAGAAGCTAACTACACCGACTAAAAATAAGACGAATGAAACGACTAAAAATAATGATTTATTCTTTTTCATAGCGAATAAATAACCTCCTGGATATAATATACCAAAACTTAGTACAAAAATTAAGAGGCAAAAGCATAATAAATGTACGAAATTTAAGAATCATTTTTCTTGACACTATACCCTGGTGGGGTATATATTAATGCACGAGGTGATAAATATGGAAGAATGTTGTTGTCAAAAAAAGAAATCGACACCAAGAGATGAGGAAAGCAAAAAAGCTATCGTCTCAAGAATTAATAAAATAGTTGGACAAATGAATGGAGTCAAAAAAATGATCGAAGAAGACAGATATTGCGACGATGTATTAATTCAATTATCAGCTATAGATAAATCCATTAAATCTTTAGCAAATATAATTCTCGACGACCATATGCACTCTTGTTTAATTGAAAACATAAAAAACGGCAACTATGAAGCTGTCGATGAAATAGTCGACTTATTTAAGAGGTTCCAATAATATGAAATTAAAATTTAATGTTGAAGGTATGACTTGTGCTTCATGCCAAGCACATGTATCAAAAGCTGTTGAGCAGCTCGAAGGAACAAGTAAAGTTAATGTAAACCTTTTAAAAAATACTTTAGATGTTGAAGTTGATGAAGCTAAATGTGACGCTTCAAAAATTGAAGATACAGTTCAAAAAGCAGGTTACAAAGCTTATATTCCAAACGCTAATAAAAAAACTGATAAACTAATTGAAAAGAATCATGATTTAGCCTATCTTATCTTTTCCCTTGTTGATTTATTAGTAATAATGTACTTTTCTATGGGACACATGATGTGGGGTTGGCCAGTTCCTAAAGTGTTCAATATGCACACTAATCCTATGGGATTCTCACTTGTTCAATTTATACTCGTACTGCCTATTATATTTTTATATAGAAAATATTTTATAAACGGGTTTAAAAAACTTATAAAACTAAGTCCAAATATGGACACTTTAATAGCCATCGGTGCAACTTTCTCTATTGCTTATGGAATATATTGCTTATTCATGATATCCATGGGATATACTGAATACCATATGTATTTATACTTTGAAGCAGCTGGTATGATTCTTACCCTTGTCAGTTTAGGAAAATACTTAGAAAAACTTTCTAAAAGAAAAACTACAACCGCTATAGAAAAACTTATGGATTTATCACCAAAAGAAGCTGTTGTATTAAAAGACAATATAGAAACTAAAGTAAAAATTGAAGAAGTAAAATTAGGTGATATAGTCGTCGTTAAAAAAGGTGATAGCGTTCCGGTTGATGGGAAAATAATTGAAGGCAACGCTTCAATCGATCAATCAAACATTACTGGTGAATCTATTCCTGTTTATAAAACAGCAAACGACGATGTTTATTCCTCAACAATAGTAACAGCTGGATACATCAAAGTTAAAGCTACTAAAGTTGGTGAAGATACATCAATCGCAAATATTATTAAGTTGGTCGATGAAGCTAGTAACTCTAAAGCTCCTATATCAAAACTAGCTGATAAGATTTCTGGTGTATTTGTTCCAGTTATTCTAGCAATAGCTTTAGTTACTTTTATCATCAATTTAATCATCAGCAAAGATTTCCAAATTGCTCTAAACTTTGCTATTACTGTTATAGTTATTGCTTGCCCATGTGCCTTAGGATTAGCTACACCAGTTGCAATCATGGTTGGTACTGGCAAAGGTGCTGAAAATGGATTATTAATAAAAAATGCAGAGATATTAGAAAAAGCTCACCACATTAAAACAGTAGTTTTGGATAAAACTGGTACAATAACTGAAGGTAAGCCAAGAGTAACAGACTTTGAAAGCTTTGAATCAGATTCAGATTTATTGTCAGTAATATACTCTTTAGAGAATATGTCAGAACATCCACTAGCACTTTCAATGATTGAATATGCCAAAGAGAACAATGCTAACTTATTAGAAGTTAAAGAATTTAAAACTACTGATGGTCGCGGAATTGAAGGAATAGTAAATAACTCAAAATACTTCATAGGTAACTACAAATCCGTAGAAGAATTAAAACTAAACACTAAAGAATTAGAAGATAAAGTAAATAATTTATCTTATCAAGGTAAAACACCTCTATTAATTATCAAAGATAATAAAGTAGTCGGTTTAATTGCTGTTAAAGATGAAGTTAAAGAAAGTTCTAAACAAGCAATATCAGAACTTAGAAATAAAGGCATTAAAGTTATAATGCTAACAGGTGATAATAGAAAAACGGCTGAAGCTATAGCAAAAGAAGTCAACGTTGATGAAGTCATTTCTGATGTTCACCCTGAAGATAAACAAAAAGTAATCAATTCATTAAAAACCAATGACAAAAACTTAATAGCAATGGTTGGTGATGGAGTTAATGATGCGCCAGCATTAACAAGTGCTGATTTAGGAATTGCTATTGGTGGAGGTAGTGATATTGCTATCGAATCTGCTGATATAGTTTTATTAAGAAATGATTTGTTAGACGTTTTAAATGTTATAAGCTTAAGTAAAAGAGTCATTAACACCATTAAATTAAGTCTTTTCTGGGCTTTCTTCTATAACTTTGTCTGTGTAATTCTTTCCACTGGATTCTTATATTACTTAACAGATAAAAAGTTTATGATGACACCAATGATTGCCTCCGTTGCTATGAGCATATCTAGTGTCTCTGTCGTATTAACTTCATTAACAATTAATTTCTTTAAAGTCAAGAAAGCTAAAAATAGCAACAATTCAAGCGTTTCAATAAAGGAGAAAAATAAAATGCAAACAAAAGTTATTTATGTAGATGGGATGATGTGTAACCACTGTAAAGCACACGTTGAAGAAGCCTGTAAAAAAGTTCCAGGTGTCAGTGATGCAGTAGTATCTTTACAAGATAAAAACGTTACTGTTACATGTGAAGAAAAAGTAACTGATGAAGCTTTAAAACAAAGCATCAAAGAAGCAGGTTACGAAGCAAAATAACTAAAAATGCTGTTGCCATTGCAACAGCATATTTTTATTTTCTAGCTAAAACAAATCTTCTTATTTCAGCTATCGTAGCCTTATCATCAACTCTAAACATATAATAACGATTACCCATAGCTTCACTAAAGATATCTGGCATTCTTCCTTCTTTCATGATTAGATTGCAATATCTATTAAATATTTTCCAATCATCATGTAAATAATTAATTCCATCTCTTCTTCCTAAATATAGACAATATCTTTTAACTTGAGAGATATCTTCTCTGTTTTCATCAAAGCACATGACATCAGCCCAAATTTTATATATATCAATACTATATGCATAATCAATCATATCAGGAGTATAACCTCCTGGAACTCTCATATTAACTTCAAGTCCAACTAGTTCACCTTTATTAGCTAGTCCTGGTTTATCTTTAGTAAGTCTAAAGAACTCTAAATGGTAAAATCTTGATTTAGCGCCAAAAGCTTTTAAAACTGCTTGTCCTTGCTTCATTAAGTCATCTGGAATATCTCTAACAGTATAATATTCAACTTCTTTTAAACCAGTAACTATATCCATAATTGGAGTTGGAAAAGCGTGATGAGTTGGATAAACCACATTGCCATTGCTATCACATACCCCATCAAAACTTAAGAGCTCTCCTTCTAAATATTCTTCCATAATATATGGAGAGCCATCATAGTGTTCAAAGAAAGTAACAAGCCCTGCAGCATCAGAAATCTTATAAGTTTTAGAAGCACCAACGCCGTGATCTGGCTTAACAACTACAGGATACCCCACAACATTTATAAAATCTTTAGCTTTATCAATTGTAGATACTAATAAATATCTTGCGGTTTTAACGTTTGCTCTCTTGTACCCTTCTTTCATTAAACTTTTTCTATTGAAAGTTTTAATCAATTCTGGATTAGGGCCTGTTGTAACATTAAATATTTCTCTTAGTCTAGCATCGTCGTCTAACCAATATTCGTTATTAGATTCAATATAATCAATAGGACCATACTTGTTAATAAAATATCTAATAGCATCACACTTTTGATCAAAGTTGTGCAAGCTATCGACTTTATAGTGATCTGTCAAATTAACCTTCAATTCATATGGAAGATAATCTGTAGGCGTTTCAGTAATTCCTAAAACATTAGCGCCATTTTCTTTTAAAGCTTTACAGAAAAGATAATATGTATCTGGAAAGTTTGGTGAAATAAAAACAAAGTTCATATTATTTACCGTCCTTATTAATAAAAGTGTAGCACTTAAATAAAATATAAAATTATAAAAAGTGCTTTCATACCTAAATATAAAAGCACTTATAAACTAATTGTTGGCCAAAATCTCAATTACTTGATCAACAGTAGCTTCAGTATTATTAATCTTTAAACTATATCCTGTGTCTAATTTAACAATTGTAACCTTAGTATCTTCATCGATAGTCAAAACGAATTCATAACCATTTACTGAATAGAATTGATCTGATGTCATAGTTATAATATTACCTAAGTTTTCATTATCAACAACTTTAACAAAATCAAATTCGACACTATATTGTCCGCTTGCTGAATAGTAATATTTAAAGCAAATAAATGAGTCACTATCACCAATATCGGTTATCGGATTCATATAACTATCTCTTTCAACATAATCATATTTTTCATCATCGTTTGTAGCTGTATGAGTAAACGATTCTACTCTGCTACCTGCAACAAGTGATCCGTTTAAATAGTCTTCTTTGATTACTCTTGTAGCAGTCTGCTCAGTTTTAGTGTTGTAGTCGATATAAGTTACCCTACGAGTGACATATGTATCTGATGAAGAAGCAACAGCTTCTAAAGATGCATCATTTTTATCAACTAATTTTACATCGTTATTTATATAAGTAGCTTCGACGTTATCTAGTTCATTAATTGTCGTTGCTTTTATAACATCAGTCTCACGGCTAATAGTTAGAATATCTTTAAAACCACTTCTTATAGCAATGGCAACAACTGAATCTTTTCCTATAGTATCTGAAACACTATTAACAATAGCTATGCCAAATGGAAAGTCATATTTTTCAACAAAGTTAGTATATCTATCAACAATTGTTGTCGAAGTAATTCTTTGAGCGTTAGCTGAAATATCAAGATAAATTAAATATGAACCAGTACTTCCATCCTTTGAACCCATAGCATATTCACCATCGTTTACTGGAGCTTCAAAGTAATACATAGTGTTTGTTAAAAAGTAATTCGAAGGAGTTTTCGAAATATAACTCATATCAAACACTTCAACATAATTATTTGGCAAAGTATCGCTTGCTGGACTAATAGTAGAGCCATGGACTCCATCTTCTAATGTTATATAAGCCTCTGAATACTTTGGACTTAGTCCATCAGCATATTCATACACATAAGAATGGTTTTCTTCTCCATCACTATAGACTTTTGAAATTTCTCTAATTTGTTCAATCTTTTCATTGTCATCACGTGTAATATCATAAAGAGTGAAGAAAGAGTCATTGCCAGTAAAATATGTACCTGCAAAGAAGTTAATATAACCTTTCTCTTTAAGATTAAAGTCAATACTAGATTCTGGAAATTCATAATTGTAATATTGATTACCATTAATTCTTACTTTTTTAGCTGTCATCAAATAATCTTTAGAAACTCCATAGTTCATAAAGTGCAAACCATAAACATATGATGAGCCGCTTAAAATTGCATCCAAAGACTTTCTTGAATCATCGTACTTCTTTAAATTCAAACTATTAGTATCAGTTCCAGATGAAGGATACTTATTTGGATATTTATTTGATAATGTTCTACTAACACTAGTATTTGACTTGTTGTAATCATCAGATATTCTTACGAACTCTTTATTACTATTTATTGTTACTACTTCAAGTCTTGAACTGCTATAACTATTAGCGTTAAGTGAACTACTTAAATGACTCATTTCATATTGAGAAACACGCACATCACCAGCTCTATATGGACCTGAATTTGAGCTTTCATCTGGATGCATGTAGCGCGATCCACCAATAATATACCCAGTATTATTTTCCGTTGCTTCTATGTTATATGAAGTATCAGTTGTACTTTCATAGTCTTTTTCAACATTTAAAGGTAAATATGTGCCTTGGGTTGAGGATTTAACACTCGTTATTTCTGTTGTAGAAGAATTGAAAACATAATAATAAGAAGTACTTCCGTTTGTAAAACTTGAAGTATTTGAAGGCGCAGATCTTGAATTCCTAGTAAATGAAACACCGTTACTAGTTATATTTAAATAATAATATGATCTCCATACACTATAATAAATGCTTTTATTATTAACTGTTAAAGTAGTTCTTGTCGTTGTTAAAGTAGCAGTAGTACCTGAATAGCCTAAATAATATGTTGTTCCGTCTATAATTGTTGAAACATAACCGGTACCATTTGTTGAACTTAATGTCCATAAAGTTGCTGAACTAGTGTTATTAACTATTCTAAAAGATACTGTTCCACTTTGATTTTTTATAACTGATAAATAAGAAGTACCAGCAGTATTTGAAATATAATAACCTGTTGTTTGAACAGAGACTCTTGATATATCATCATAAACAGTTTTATTAACAGCTTCTTTTTGACCATAAAGGTACATAAATGATGTACTTGTAGAAGAAGAACTATATTTCGAGAATGTATAGCTTCCATCAAATCCTTTAGTATCATCATCAAGAGTCGAAGAGGTTTCATATTCTTTCATATCATAAGTAAAGCTAGTAGCAGTCGTTGAACCACTTTCAACGCCATCTATTCTTCTAACAGTTGTAGTTGTATCAGTAGCGCTATAGTTAGAAGATTTATTTAAAGTAGCAGAAAGTCTATAGAAAATATTCTCCATAGCAATACTTCCGCCCCAACCACTAACATTACCTTCACCTTTAAAGTCGCTAGTAGAAACATCAACTCTCTTAGCGTTAAATGAAGTGTTTGAAACATTGATAAATGACTTATATTTATCAGTACAATATCCAACTAAACTATAGTCAGATAAATTATTACTTAAAGTTGTAATAGGATTTGTAGAAACAGTACTTGTATCTAATCTATTATTGCCTATTATTTTTATGTTATCTATAGTTCCGTTTACATACCCAGCAGCCATACCGATTAATGTATTACTTGTTCTAGCGTGAACATCAATATTTTCTATACCTAGATTTTTAACCTCGTTAACACTACTATCATAAGTACCGACAACGTTATTTAAATCTCCAACTACGCCAAATAAACCAATAATGTTCACATCGTTTAAAGTATCACCGACAGCTAACGGCTTTTTTGATATTTCTTTAGCACTAGTATCACTTGAGATTATATTTGAAACTGTCAAATTAGTTATAGTTTTATTATTACCATTAAAATTGCCTATGAATGGATATTTAGTTGTACCAATTGGAGGTAATGAATAGTTATTCATATCCAAATCATTTTCAACACTAAAATAATACTGATTAGAGTTATCAGCATTAACTTTATTATTAAATACGCCTAAATATTGAAGCCAAGCAAGATTATATAGGTGAATAGGTGCATTTAAAACATATGGATCTTCTTTAGTACCATTTCCTCTAGCAAAATATGCCGCAGCTGTCTTTCCATCTGCATCATCAAAATCAACTCTTTTATATTCAATAATCCAAGCTAGAGAAGAACTTACAACTGCTGCAAAAGGAATAACCATTAAGGCAGCAAAAGCTATCTTTTTCAAACTTTCTTTTTTCATAAGTATTAATCCGCCTTTAAAATATAAAAGTTAAAATCACAATCATAGCTAATATATGATCTTCCTTCTTCATCAGCATCATCAGCACTAAATATTACATCGTTCCCAATATTTAAAGAATATATAGTTTCAATAGAAGCAAAGTTATAGTTAACGACAATATATATAACACTGACATCAGTAAACGTATGCATTAAAATTCTTTTTTCTTCGACTAATCCAGTATATGTATCGTTAACGAAAGTCACTTTATCGTTATTATTATTACAAGTATCATTTAATTTAAGATTATAGTGGTTATCAATAGTATTATTATCGATATAATTCTCATCAAAAGCGTAAAAATCAACTATGCTAGTTAAAGAATTTCCTGTCTTTTTTAGCAAATATTCCTGTTTTAACTCACCATTTTCATCAACTTCACCTTGATAGTAAGTAGCTGATGTTTCAACGCTTAAATTTATGCTTGAATATTTGCTATCTAGTTCTACTCTAATCAAAGTTTGATACTTTGCACTATCGACAGCATATTTTCCAAAATTATAATTCTTACTTCCATTAACATAAAAAGGTAAGACATCCTCATCAGTTTCATATGTCGTATCACAAGTGTGAAAAGTAACATTTTTGACTATTTCATTTTTATATAGATTTATACTTCCACCATTAGTCTGAGAGCTTCTTACAGCGCTAAACCAAGCTATTGTTGAAACTATTGTAACCAAAAAACATGACATCAAAAGAAGTATCGAAATAGATAATTTTTTCATAAAATTCCTGTTGCTCATCTATAGAAATCTCCATCATGTAGCAACTGGCTATCCCATTTAGGACCCTCTAGCTTTGCGTCACTACCTTACGATAGCTTTGCTTTTTTACAAAAGAATTATATATATATTATGTATAAAGGTCAAATATTTTATTTAAATTAGGATAATAACTAATTGTATTTTATTAAATTTAATATATAAAGTAATTAAAATTAATTATTATGCTATAATAAAATACATGGAAAAAAAGTCAAAAAGAGTTTTTAAAATTATCGTCACTTCACTTTTTACATTTTTAAGTGCTGTAATAATTTTTGAATCATGTCTTGATGGCGAAACATCAGCTAAACAATCAAAGTTTATAGCTAATACTATCGAAAAAGTTTTATTAAAAATAAATCCACCAAAGAAAGTCGAAGTAAAAGACATAGAAATTAATAATACTCAGACAAACTACCCAACAAATTATTCTTTTAAACTTGATTACTCTATTTTCCCATCAGAAGCAACAGATCATAGTGTTTCTTTTGAATCTTCAAATTCAAATGTAGTATCTATATCTAACGATGGAGTTGTCAATATAAAAAACATAACTTCTAACACTGAAGATTTTTTTATTAAAGTAATATCTAATTCAAATAACGATGTTTCAAAAGTATATAACTTTAATGTAAGCAAATACTATCCAACTGATATAAGATTATTATTAGATAATTATTCTTCAGTAACAAACGAATCCTCGATTGAGCTTTATAATAGTTTTCCATGCCATTTTGATATTGATTTTATCGGTAATAATTATGTAACAGAAAAAGAATATTCCTTAGATTATGACAAAGATTATTTAAGCGTTGAAAATGGATATTTAACTCCTTTAAAAAATGGAAAAACAAGTATAAATTTGACTACATATAACTTAAATAAACAATATGAAGTAAATATAACAGAAAACCCAGATAAAGATAAAGTAATTACTTCCCTTAAACTTGATTCAAACGAATTACAAGTCTATGCCACATCAAAAGTAAAAATATTTAATAACGAAGTAGAAATAAAACAAAATTTTGTTTTGTCATCAAGTAATCTAAACATTATCTCAGTAGATTCAAACGCCCGAACAATAATTGCAGTCTCTGCTGGTGAAGCGACAATTACTCTTTATGGTAATAATGGTGAGATATTGAATACTAAAATTAAAGTAATAGAACATTTAAACAAACCTATTGTCACAATACCTGGTCTTAATAATAACTTATTAGATTTAAAAATATATGATAAAGTTCCGCTTTTTATTTCATTTCCTGAAGAAACAACTTATAAAAGTTATAGCGTTATAATTGATGACACCAGTATCATTACTTTAAAAGATAATATTATAAGTGCAATAAAAGATGGTTCAACGACATTAAGAGTTAAACTAAATAACGAAAATGAAAACTATACAGTAGAAATCAATGTTGTCGTCAGACAATCAACAATATCAAATTTCTCAAAGTTTGCTTTTCTAATAAGAAAAAGTATCGGTCATCTAATGTCCTTTTTTGCTTTAGGTCTATTAGCTTTTTTAACATTTTATTTAAGTTTTGGCAAATCTTATAAAACATTATTTGTAATTCTATATGGATTTACAATTGCTGGATTAAGTGAATTAATTCAAATACTAACCCCTGGAAGATATGGAACAATTCAAGATGTTGGTATAGATTGTTTAGGCTATTATGCTGCTATAGTTTTACTTTCTATAATATTTGGATTAGAACTTTTAATTAAATACCTAAAATCAAAAAAAAATAATTAGCATTTTACTTGAAAACGAATATGCTAAGGTATAGATTATTTCGGTATGAAAAAGATAGAAATGACTACGGGATCTATCCCTAAAAAAATATTACAGTTTTCTCTTCCAATGATTGTTGGAAGTATTTTTCAATTAACTTATTCAACTATAGATGGAATTGTTATAGGAAGATTCATCGATAAAAGTGCTTTAGCTGCTGTTGGAGCTGCTACACCTATCTTCAATATTCTCTTATTTTTATTAGTCGGACTATGTAATGGTGCTTCAATATTGATGTCAGAGCTATTTGCCCAAAAGAAGCCAAAAACACTTAAGCAAAACATTGGAACCTCTATAAGTTCAGGGTCAATACTATCTATTATTCTTACTATATTAATAATTGTTTTTGCTCGTCCAATTTTAAAAGCAACTGGTGTTAAAACCGAATTGTTAACAGATGCTACAAATTACTTGATTTTTGTATCTATCGGCTTAGTTTTTTCTTTTATAAATAATATTTATACTGCTGCTTTACGAAGTACTGGAGACTCTCTTAGACCACTTTATATTTTAGCCCTAACATCTGTTATAAATATCGGCTTAGACTTTGCATTTGTCTTAGGTTTTAAAATGGGAGTAATAGGAGCCGCAATCGCTACTTCTATATCAATGGCTTTATCAGCAATAATTTGTATTTTCTATGCAGCGTATGTAGATGATTTGTTCAAATTTAAGCTTAGCGATTTTAAAATTGTCAAACCACAATTAATTGAAACAAGCAAATATGCTATTGCTTCAGCCTTACAACAAATAGTTTTATTTATAGGAAAATCCATTGTTCAAATAAGTATCAACACTTTATCAATTGATGCCCAAGCTGCCTTTACTGCAGCAAGTAAGATTGATGACTATGCAATTACTCCTATTCAATGCTTTGGAAATACAGCGGCAATGTCCATTGCTCAAAACAGAGGAGCACATAAGCCTGAAAGATGCAAAAAAGGTTTATTTACAGGAATGATATTAAGCGTAATATACGCATCAATTGCTTGCTTAGTCGTATATTTTGGAAACAATCTATTAGTCAAAATGTTCTTAGATTCAGAAGATAATGTTGCTGGAGTTATTGAAGAAGGAGCTAAATATTATCAATATATGGCTTTCTTCTATTTCTTTCCTGCTTTAACAAATTCAGTTCAAAGTTATTTTAGAGGATTAGGAAAACTAAATATTGTCTTTTATTCAACAACAGTTCAAATCATATTTAGAGCTTCTTCATCCTTCTTCTTAATTAAGAGTTTTGAAATTACTGGTGCAGCACTATGCACAGGAGTAGGTTGGACATTTATGCTCCTATTTGAAGTGCCAATTTTAATATATTATTTAAGAACTAAAAAAGGTCTTAACCATACATCTTCTGTAGATGTTATTAAGTATGAATAATATATAAGCTATATTGAAATATTTTCTAGATATCTTAAATTTTATTCTTATAAAAATTTAGTAAAGCAAATGAAAGAATACTTAAAAAGAAGTAACAATATTCCTACATGTTTGTTAGGTTGGAAAACACCACTTGAAAATCGTGTGGAATTATTATTCCTTTTAAAAAATACCATTAATGGTTTAATAAATTGTTTAGATTTTTAACAAGACTTTGACAATTCATCATTATTTCTATAACTGAATTTACTTTGCCATAAAAATGCCTGTTATTACCTACATTTTCAACCGATAAAAAACTACACAATTATATTGATAATTATAGTCAAATTATATATTCACTTACTTAATTAGAATTTACTTTGTCAATTAATAATTAAATTGAACTTTATATAGCAAATTTATTTTTTCCATTCTGCCATAGCATAACCACGTGGATATAATTCAGTGCCAAAAAATCCTATGCGTCCTTCTTTATATATTCCATTATAACCATCTTTTCTAAGACCAAATAAATATTCTTTAGTTACTTCTTCTCCTGTTGACCATAAATAATAAGAGTTAGAGTCTAGAACAAGGTAATTTTGTAATTCATTATTATTGTAGAAATTATTCAATTTAAAAATTCCAACATCAGACTTAACTGTCACTTTTAAATCCGGAAAAGTAGCGTTGTTATATGTCCATTTGTAAGTAAAAGACAATATGAGTTCCCATTTATCATTTATTTCTATATCAGGTTAAGTATTAGAAGAGTAATTTTTAGTTTTATAATTGAATTCATATGTGTTGTCTTTATTCATTGTTAGTCCAATTATGGCTTGTGTATAATCTTTTGATGCACTAAATTGCTAATCTTCTAGCATATGTTCTTTAATCTTATTTGAAGAAGAGCACCCAAAAGATGGTAAAGAAACTAATAAGCCTAAACACAACAAAATAATTCTTTTCATAATTTCATTTTATCAATAAAAAAATAAAAGTTCAATAATTCCATCAATCCTATTAGGGATTTTCTTGTTATTTTAACAACATATGAGGATTTTTTTGTGCAGCGTATAATTATCTTTTGTTTACATATGATCGTCTATTTTTCGACTGAACTAACGTTTTTTTACTGCTTTTTTGGAATAATTATTAATTTTTTAAACATCCAAGCGGCACCACATATACTCCGTTTTCATCAACGTAAGCTGTTTGCGTAGCTGTGACAACCATTAAAAATGAAGGCTTTGGATGATTTGTGTTATCAATATCATTAGCTAATTCAATTAGTTTCTTTGATGCTGCTTTTATTTCTTCTTGATTACATAGCTTTACTTCAACTAGTGCCCATGATTCATCTTCAAACACTATAACAGCGTCAGCTTCCCTTTCTGCCTTATCTCTATAATGATATACATTAGCATCAATTGAGTCACAGTATATTCTTAAATCTCTTATAACCAATGATTCAAATAGTAGACCAAAAGTATTCATATCTAAAAACATATTATCTTCAGAAAGATTTAATGCCGCTGTTGCAATAGAAGGATCAACAAAATGTCTAGTATTTTTAGTTCTTATTGCGGTTTTGCTTCTTAAATTAGGATTCCAAGCTTCTAGTTCTTCAATAACAAATAGTCTTTCTAATGCTAAAATATATTTTTTAAATGTATCCTTATCCAATTCATCTCCATTTGATTTCGCATCTTCTCTAATGGTTTCATTTGAAGCTTCTGATGAGATACATCTAGAGTAAGATCGTAATATTTTTTTAGCCCTAATTATGTCTTTTCTTAGTGGGATATCGGAGAGTGAAAAAATGTCTTCATTAACTAATCCACTATAAAATGTTTTCACTTGTTGAAGGGCAATATCTTTTTCTTCACCTATTGAAAGAGGCCATCCACCGCGGCAAATATAAAAAGAATAATCGTGCAGTGTTTTATCACATATAGTAGGCTTAAAAATACCATCTTTAAGCCCTATCAAAGATACATTTCCATTGCTATCACCGGCCTCATAAAGAGACATAGTTCTCATAAGTTTTTTTATTATTCTCCCTGTGCCAGTATGTTTTTCATTTTCCTCACCGTAGAAAGATTTATCAACAGTTGCATCGGTAACACTCCCTGTCAATATGAATTGTCCAAATGTTCCATTTTCATCTATTTTCTCTTTCAAACTATTCCAAATAAAAGGAATTATTTGCCATTCATCAATTAATAATGGCTTTTGTCCATAATCTAATAGTGTCTCAGGTGATTGTTTCGCAATTGGAACAAATTGATCTCTAACATTTTTTTTCATTAAATCAATTGTGGTTTTTGCATATCGTCTAGCAGTTCTTGATTTGCCACACCACTTTGGACCTACGATTTGTACAGCACCAACACTTCTTAAGTAAAATTCAAGTTTTTTGTCAAATAACCTATCTATATACTTTTTTTCCATAATTTAGCCTCATAAATATTATACACCTTTCTAATTAAATCGCAAGTTTGGATTAAATTAAATCGCAAGTTTGGCAAGTAATTAATCGTTATTTTGGAGATAAAATAATTATTACCAATCAATCTATTTGATATGCAAGTTTTTAACGAAGGAAAAATCCTTAAGGGGCTTGATACTTAGAACAAACCTATTAGGGATTTATTTAATGTATTATGCGTATTTGCAATTTTTCTAAAAAAATAAACTTGCGTATTTGCAATTTTTCGTCTATAATTATAGTGCGTATTTGCAAAATATTATGCATGGGAGGTTGCTTTTATGATTTTTAAAAGAAAAATATACAATAAATTATTAGATTGGAAAACTAAATCAAATGGAACAAAGGCAATATTAATTGAAGGTGCACGTCGTATTGGTAAATCAACAATTGCAGAAGAATTTGGAAAAAACAATTATAAAAGTTATGTTTTGATTGACTTTTCAAAAGCATCTCCTTCTATAAAAGAAGGCTTTAATAGTTTTTTAAACGATTTAGATTCATTATTCTTAATGATTTCACTTGAATATGGTGTAACTTTATACAAGAGAGAGTCTTTACTGATTTTTGATGAAGTACAAAGTTTTCCAAGGGCGCGTGAAGCAATTAAGCACTTGGTCAAGGATGGAAGATATGATTATATTGAAACTGGTTCTTTAATTTCAATCAAAGAAAACACAAAAGATATTTTAATACCTTCAGAAGAAAAATCCATCCAGATGTACCCTATGGATTTTGAAGAATTTTCATGGGCACTTGGAGAAGATAGAATAATTGATTACATAAAACAATGTTTTAATGATAAAAAACCACTTTTAGAGCCATTACATAAAAAAGCAATGTTTTTATTTAAACAATATCTTTTAGTAGGAGGAATGCCTAAAGTAGTGAGTGCTTATATTGAGGATAATAAGCAATTTGAAAATGTCGATGAGGAAAAAAGAGAAATCCTTAAAACTTATAGAAACGACATAATGAAAATTGATCAGAACTACCAATCAAAAGTTTTATCGATTTACGATAGAATTCCAGGATTCTTATCTAGTCACGAGAAAAGAGTAAAAATAAATTCTTTAGATACCACAAATAGAGCTATTGCCTATGAAGAAACGTTCTTTTGGTTAGCAGATTCAATGATTTGCAATGAGTGCTTTTCTAGCAATGATCCTAATGTTGGATTATCATTGACAGAAGATAGAACATATATAAAATGCTATATGAACGATACTGGACTTTTATTCACTCATGCTTTTGATGAATATCCAGAAGTGGCAAAAAGTATCTATTCCTCTATTCTTCAAGATAAACTATCTGTAAATAAAGGAATGCTTTATGAAAATATAATCGCACAAATGCTTGTAGCATCGGGACATAAATTGTATTTTTACAATCATTATAACGAGGATAAACATAGAAATGATATCGAGATTGACTTCATAATCATTAGTGGTGACAAAACAAATGTAAAGATATCTCCTATTGAAGTGAAATCGTCAAAAAAATATACAACTACTTCTCTTGAAAAATTCAATTTAACATTCAAAAAGAGAATTTCTAATTCGTATATTATTCACCCAAAAAATCTATCAATTAGAGATGATGGAATTATTTGTATTCCAGCATATATGACATTTTGCTTATAAAATAAAAAAAAACAGTGACATTTTATTCATCATTTGTTCACTGTTTTTTAATCCCTAACGGGCTTGATATTTAAATATAGCGTTTATTAAATCAATTTTGTTGTAAAATATACAAAAATACAAAACTATCAAATAAATTATAACTAATTTTATTATCTATTATTAATAAACTAACATTTTTTGTTCAAAAGCTTGATTTTGTATTATCGATATATTTATAGGATTCTTTTTACTAGAAGTTTGAAATAAGTCTAATGTATATATGGGTTCCCATGTACACAAGTTAACTAATAGTTGACCACATTCTTTAAAATCGTTTACATCATACTTATATTCACTACTTAATCCACTTACACTACTTATTACCCCTGATACTACCACACTATTTTGTTTTGCCATATATTGTGGTGAGTATATAAAAAGAGTGTCAACAATATTAGCAAATTGAATTACTACTGTAATTTCTTGCCCATATGTGACACTCTTAAATATATTAGATAAATCTAATTGAATATTTTGTACTTCACCATCTATACTTGAACTTGTCCTTGTTCCACTTATAATAGCGTGTTCTATAATGTTTTTATTGTTGCTATTCATATAATCGCTATAAGCTTTTATAAGACTAGAGTCAGTCATATCGTTATTCTTTATTAATCCAACTTTAAAAATTATATTTCCATAGAAAACTTTAGCTAATAAGTTTAAAACTAACTTATTAACGTTTTGAACATAAATAGAGCTATCAAAAGAAAGCTTGACGAAAAGAAGCATGTCATCAGTGACCTGAAAGAATGGAAAATCACTAGAAGCAATTGAGTCTTTATAGACAAATTTCGACGTAATAGAAACGTCTTTAGAAGAGGCAAGATTATTAATAATTTTATTCATTGGACACACCCTCCTTTAAGTAAATAGATCGATAAATAAAATATTACTATTTGTTAATTTAAGTATTATTTATATCTACTTAAAAGTCAAGGTTTTTAGATAAAAATATTAAAAAGAGACAAAATAATATTATTTTTTTATTAATATAGACTAAAAAAAGCAACTGAGAAATATCTTCTCAATTGCTATAATTGACCTCATTAGAATCAACATCTTTTAATTTTAAACTTGTTTAAATGTTCTTAAGTATTTCATATCTTCTGGAGTTATGACAAAGTCTAAGTCAATATTTTCTAATGCTCTTTCTTTGCTATTCGTCTTTGGAAGTGGAACTGTATTGTTTTGCAAGCAGAATTTTAAAGCAACTTGAGCCCATGTTTTATTATATTTTTTAGCTATTTCCTTTAGTTCTTCAACTTTATTTAATCTACCAGTAGCTAATGGTGAATATGCTTCAACAAGAATATTATTTGCTTGGCAGTAATTTGTTATTTCATCTTCAGTATAACCAATAAAATAACCTATTTGATTTACTTGAGGAGCAATACTTGCAACTTCCATAATATTTTTTATATTGTCGACTGAAAAATTAGAAACACCAATTGATCTAGCTTTTCCTGATTTATATATTTTTTCCATTTCAAGCCATATTTCTTGATTTTCTTTTTCATAGTCTTTGCCAACTTCTTCCCATGGCCAAGGAGCATGTATTAAATATAAGTCGACATAATCCAATCCCATAAGTTTTAAAGATCTTTCGAAACATTTTGTCACTTCTTTAGCATCTTTCACTTCGGCTGGTAATTTAGTTGTTATAAATAATTCTTCACGTTTTCTGTTAGAGTTTTTTATTGCTTTCCCAACTTGCTCTTCATTGCCATAAGCCATAGCTGTATCAATGTGTGAATACCCATGAGTTAATGCGAATGTTAAAACATCTTCAGTATTTTTATCATTAGCCATTTGCCATGTGCCAAATCCGATATTTGGCATTTCAACTCCATTAGATAAGACAACTTTATCTTTTAAATTCATATTTTAATCTCCATTAAATTTTATATGGTATTTTAATCATATCTGCTTCAGTAATTACACCGATTAATTTTCCATTATTCTTTCCATTAGATGTTACAAAAATGCAAGAAAGTCTTTTCTTTTTAGGCTCTTTACGCAATGTTAATTCTTTATAAACATCATATAAACTAGTATTTGGTTTAACAAATAAATAGCGCTCATTAGTGTGAGAATCAATATCTACGTAATCCATAAAATCTCTTACTGTGAACTCTTCATCGACACATAGTTTTCTATTTTTAACATAATAATCAAAAAATGTAGTTCTAGAGAAAACACCAATTATCTTGCCATCATAAATAACTGGTATATTTGATAATGACTTTTTTGACATTGCATCAATAACATCCAAAATCTTATTTCCAGGATGACATAAAACTAGATCGTTTCCTTTAGTTGCAATATCTTCGCATTTTGCTGGATGAATAATTTCATCAGTTATTTTCTTAAATTTTTTTAAAAATTCTTCGCTTGGAACACATACGTTATTCCTATGCGATAAAATATTTCTTAAATCACTTGCTGTTTTTAAAAATTCATACACATCAGCATCACTTACAATTGGATTTAATCTATTTGTATAAACTTTATTTAAGGCACGAGAAAAAGATACATAATCGTCATTTAGTCTAGCTAAAGAGATTAATTCTACTTCAAGATTTTTAAATGTATTAAGAAATTCTTGTTCGAGAGACATTTTTAATCCTCGTATTTAGTTGTATTTGCTAATTCTATAAGTGCATCTCTAACTGGATTGAGATAATCGACAATTAAATCTTCAATTTTACCACTGTCAACATATTGAGAAATTTTTGGATCTAATGGTATTTCAGCTGAAACAGGAATATTGTGCATACGAGCTATTTCGCTTGTTTTTGGACCACCATAAATCTCTATCTTTTTACCACAATCTGGGCATGTGACATAAGCCATATTTGTTACTAATCCTAAAATAGGCACGTTCATCATTTCAGCCATTCTAGCTGCTTTTTCAACTATTAATGAAACAAGTGATTGTGCGGTTGTGACAGTAATAATTCCTTCAATCGGCAATTTTTGGAATATTGTTAATGGAACATCACCTGTGCCTGGTGGCATATCAACCATTAAAAAGTCTACATCTTTCCAAAAAACTTCTGAATAAAATTGTTCAACTAAGCTTGCAATCATTGGTCCACGCCAAATGATTGGATCTGAATCATTTTCTAAAAGCATATTTGAACTGATAACTTGAATACCTGTATCAGTCGTAACTGGATAAATTAAACTATCTTGTCCAAAAGCCTTTTGAGTTATTCCAAAAGCTGTCGGGATAGATGGGCCTGTAATATCTGCATCCAAAATACCAACGTTATATCCTTCTCTTTGAAGAAGAGTTGCTAAATAAGATGTAACAAAAGATTTTCCTACACCACCTTTTCCAGAAACCACACCGATAACATGTTTTACTTTTGCCCCTCTAGCTAAATTTGATTTAACAATTTCATCAGAGCAAGATCCTGATTGTGAACATCCATCACAATTGTGACTACAATTTTCTGACATATTTACCTACTTTCTTTATAATATAGATATATTATATATTGCATTATGTTTTTTTTCATTAAATAAGCGTTTAATAAATAATAATCTATTATTATTTCATATTATGATTTATAATTTTAACGTATAATTTATTGGAAACTTAAAACATATGGAAAACGCTACTAACAACACATTATGCCTTTCTAAATTAAAAGTTGGTCAGACTGCAAAGATTACAAAAGTTGGATCAACCGGCTCTTTAAGACAACACTTTTTAGATATGGGATTAATTCCAGGAGTAGAAGTAACTCTTCAACAGCTTGCACCTATGGGTGACCCCATGGAATTAAAAATACACGATTATGAATTAACACTTCGATTATCAGATGCTGACAAAATTGAAATAAGTGAACCTTATATTTTAGAAAAAGCAGAAAATATAAATACTAATATAAACGCTAAAAGTAACAAGTTAAATCACCCTGGTATTGGTGAAGGCGGAAAATATCACGATCATAATACAACTAGTCCATTTGATAAAAATCACACGTTGAAATTTGCACTTGTCGGTAATCAAAACTGTGGAAAGACCACTCTTTTTAATCAACTTACAGGTTCAAATCAACACGTAGGAAACTTTCCAGGTGTAACTGTAGACCGAAAAGACGGAAAAATACGTGGACACAATAATACTATTGTTACTGACTTACCTGGAATCTATTCTTTATCACCATACAGTGATGAAGAATTAGTTTCTAGAGATTTTATACTAAAAGAAAAGCCAGAAGGAATAATTAATATTATTGATGCTACTAATATAGAACGAAATCTATATTTAACACTTCAATTGATGGAACTAAACGTTCCTATGACATTAGCGTTAAATATGATGGATGAAGTAACAAATAATGGTGGCTTTATTGATATTAATAAAATGGAAGAACTATTAGGTATACCTGTAATTCCAATCTCAGCCAAAAAGAACGAAGGTGTTGATGAACTAATTAAACATAGCGTCCATATAGCCTATTATCAAGAAAAGCCAACAGTATTTGATTTTTGTGATGAAAATACCAATGGTGCTGTTCATAGAGCTATTCACGGCATTATGTACTTAATTGAAGATCACGCTAAAAAAGCTCAAATTCCACTTAGATTCGCTGCTACTAAAATCATAGAAGGTGACAAATTAGTCATAGATAGTTTGGGACTTACAACAAACGAACAAGAAATGATTGAACACATCGTAGTCCAGATGGAAAATGAAAGTGGCTTAGATAGAAGTGCAGCAATTGCTGATATGCGTTATTCATTCATTCAAAAAGTTTGTAAGCAATGTGTCAATAAACCTCATGAATCTAAGGAACATATTAGAAGCCGTAAAATAGATAAAGTGTTAACAGGAAAATACACTTCTATTCCTATTTTTATTTTAATTTTAGGATTAGTTTTTTTCTTAACGTTTAACGTTATTGGTGCTGGATTACAAAAACTACTGGATCTTGGAATAACTTCCCTAACAGGTTTATTAGATCAAGCATTTGTATCTATGAAAGTTCATCCAGTGCTACACTCTCTTGTCATAAATGGAATATTTGAAGGTATCGGAAGCGTTATTTCATTTATGCCGATAATTGTTGTATTATTCTTTTTCTTATCTTTTCTAGAAGATTCTGGTTATATGGCAAGAATTGCTTTTGTAATGGATAAACTACTAAGAAAAATCGGTTTATCTGGCAAATCAATAGTTCCAATGCTTATGGGTTTTGGTTGTACTGTTCCTGGAGTAATGTCAACTAGAACTCTTTCATCAGAAAGAGATAGAAAACTAACTATTATGCTCACACCTTTTATGAGTTGTTCAGCAAAGCTTCCAATTTATAGTTTTATTAGCTTAATATTCTTCAAACAATTTGCTTGGCTAGTAATGGTTGGATTATATGTTATAGGTATTATGCTTGGAATCATAGTAGCATTAATATCAAAGAAGTTCATTTTCAAAGGAGAACCAGTTCCTTTTGTTATGGAACTTCCAAATTATAGATTACCTGGAGTTAAAAACGTCGCACAATTACTTTGGGAAAAAGTTGCAGATTTTTTAAAGAGAGCTTTTACAGTAATTTTAGTTGCTACTCTTATTATTTGGTTTTTACAAACTTTCAATTTTAGATTAGATATGGTTAGCGATTCAAAAGATAGTATGTTAGCAAGCATTGCTGGCTTTATTAGTCCAGTCTTTAAACCTCTAGGATTTGGAGATTATCGCTTTGTCACAGCTTTGATTTCTGGAACCTTAGCTAAAGAAAGTGTAGTTTCAGTTTTAGCTGTCTTATTTGGAAGCACTCAAGCTATAGCAGAAGTTTTAAATTCCTACTCAGCTTTCTGCCTTTTAATATTCTGTTTGCTATATACGCCTTGTGTCGCTGCATTGTCTTCCATTCATCGCGAATTAGGATTTAAATATAGTATTGGCATAGCTTTTTTCCAATTAGGAATAGCATATATAACCTCTGGTTTATTTAGCCTCATTTTCCATATAATAGGAGTTATGTAATATGAACTTAGCATCATGGATAATATTGGTAATAATAGTTTTAATAATAGGAGTCGCTTTATACTTTACATTCAAAAATAAAAAAAGTTGTTGCAATTGTGGTAAGGATAATTGCCCTATGAAGCATAAAAATAAAGGAGAATAATTATATGAAGAATGAAAATATTATTGATATATCTTTAAGGCTTAACAATTATCAAGAAATTTTTGATCCATACGATAATAGAAATGAAAATGTAAGAAATATAAATCCAGAAATAATCGAAGCTATGACAAATATTTATAAAGATCAAGCTTATAAGTTTAAGTATAAAAAAACTAAAACAAGAATAACTTTAACTTATTTAGATTACGTTTCATTAGAAGAAATTGAATGTACACGTTTAGCTATTAAAGATATGTTTGAAAAATACAAATCTAAAAAAAAGAATTTTATTACTCTTTATGCAAGAAAATTTATTATATGGCTAATTATGGCTTTTGTTTTATTTTCTTTTTCACTAATTATCGAAAGGACTCAAAACGAAACATTTCTCTATACTGTCTTAGGCATAGTTGTTTGGATTTTAATTGATAACATAGTTGAAACTTTCTTCTTAAATTCTGAAGCTAAAGAAAACGCTGTAATGATGAATAGAATATTTAACGCTGAAATTATTATTAAAGATAAAGATGGCAATGAATATCATCAAGACTAATTAAATATAAATTTATAAAAAAACCAATATTACTTTAAAGATTTATCTTTTTTGTAATATTGGTCATTTTTTATTTTATATCAGTTTTTTCGTATGTTGTTTCAACGCCTTCGGTTGTCTTGATAACGTCAGATATATTTGTACCAAGTGTCTTGGCATTTTCTTTTTCTGCATCACGTTTAATAAGAAGCGGATTAGTAACTAGTGAACATACACCTGAGATACATCCACCTTGACACATCATACCTTCTAAAACATCTTCTTCTTGTTTTCCAGCATTGAGTTGTTTTAAGTATTCAATGCACATTTCACTACCATCAGCAGCTTTAAGTGTAAGTCTTGTTTCTATACCTTTTTCAGCTAAGTAATCGTTTAAGCTCTTAGCAACACCACCAGATTGACAGAAGTTACGACCTGATTTAGATCCGTTAGCAACACCAATATTTTCATCTGGTTGTTCAGAAACGACAATCTCTTTAGCTTGGAACATAGCGTTTAACTCTTCAAATGTCATAACATAGTCGACAAAGCCTTTATTCTTTTCGAGTGTTATTTCTTTTTTCTTAGCAACACATGGCCCCACGAATACTGTCACACAATCAGGATTTTCTTTTTTGACCATTCTAGCTGTTATAGCCATTGGAGAAAGAGTGTCTGATGTATTTTCAGCATAGACTTTAGGGAACTTCATCTTTATTAATTCAACAAATGCAGGACAACATGATGTAGTAAGCTTTCTTCCTTCTGCTTTAGCCTTTAAAGCTTCTTCAGCTTCAGAAACAGTCGTTAAGTCTGCACCTTTTGCAACTTCAACAACCTCATCAAATCCTAAAGCTTTTATTGCTGAATAAACTTGGTTAAGAGTACATTTGCCAAATTGTCCCATAACTGCAGGAGCAACCATAGCAACTACTTTTTTGCCTTCTTGTTTTATAGCATCAATAACAGGAACAAGGTATGAAACTTCAGAAATTGCTCCGAAAGGACAACTAGCAGCACAACGTCCACAAGAAATACATTCTGGTTCGTTGATAAAAGCAATTTCATCTGTAAAGTGTTTTAAAGCGCCTGTTGGACAACTTCTCTTACATGGTCTTTCTGAAATCAATATTGCTCCATAAGCACATACCTTAGCACACATACCACATGTTTTACATTTTGAATAGTCGATGTGCATTTTGGAGTTTCCTTGGAAAATAGCTCCAAAGTGACAAGCACTTTGACATGGCTTAAATAAACATTTACGGCAGTTATCTGTAATTCTTACTTTATGGATATCACAGTCATCACATGCGGCTTCAATAACATAGACCATTTGTCCTGGAGTTATTTCATGTCCATCAGGTTTATGACCCATTGCTAAATATGTTCTTTGTCTAATAATTTCTCTTTCCTTATAAACGCAGCAACGATATTCTGGTTTATGTCCAGGGAAAAGCTCCTTAGCAATATCGTTAGGTGTATTTGAATCAACACTACCTTCATATGCCTTTTCGGCTAAACGTCTTAAAACGTTAATTTTATTTTTATTAAATACTTCATAGCTTGGCATGGTAATACCTCCATCAAAAGTATAACAAATAAGTGTTTATTCTCAAAAGAAATTAAGTTATTTTTTACTTTTTTACGCTTATAATTTTTTATTGAAGTATTAATAAAATTTATAAAAAAAACGAGCACATAATATGCATTATATGCTCACAGCAAATAGTTTTCTTTCATAAGTATCTTCGTACTCAAATCCCAATTTATTAAAAAGTTGTTCGATATTTGGACCAGCAACCTTTAAAACAACGTTTGGACCATAGAATTCTTTCGATACTACAATGTCATCGCTAGATAAAGCTTTTAATAATCTTGAATAATCTTTATTTGATATTTCTAATTTATATATTGGTAGTTCTTTTTCATCAATTTTTTTAGCTTGATTCATGGCTTCAGTAAAAACTTTTATATAAGCTTTTTCTAAATTTGAAGCACCTAATAAAATTCCACCATAATATCTAACTAAAACCACTCCTATTTTAGTTAAATTATTCTTTTTTAAAATTTCTAGAATAATATGAGAACTTTTTATTGGTTCTTTATCTTCTGAAGCAGCTTCCTTAGCAGAATCGATACGATAAGTTGTTAAAATGTGTCTCGCCTTACTATGCTGAATCTTTAGTTCTTCAAGTCGTTTATTGAATTCTTCAACGTTATTAACTTTTAAAATGTAAGCTAAGAAAATAGACTTTTTTTCTTCGTATTTGCCTGCTGTTTCTTTTTCGATAGTTATACTCATGTCATAACTATATCAAACAAAACTTATTTTTTAAAGATTGAAATCAGATATACGTTTAAATGAATAGCCCTCTTCTTTTAACGTTTTAATGATTTTTGGCAATGCTTTTATAGATTCTTGATAATTAGAGCTCTTATCGTGCATCAATATAATCGCTCCAGGGTGTATTTTTGTTAAGGCATCTTCATATATTTGATTTGCATTGTGCCCTTTTTTCCAATCAAGCGAATCATTGCTCCAACTAATTATGGTCAGTTTCTTTTGCTGTGCAATCTTTAAAAACGATTTTGTTACAATTCCGTATGGTGGTCTTATAATCTTTGGCTTATAGTTTGCTATTTTTTGGAGAAGATCTAAGTTCATATCTATTTCTTTTCTTATTTCTTCTTCAGAACATTTATAGAAATTAGGGTGGGAATATGTATGTAGGCCAATCTCATGACCATCAGCTATTATCTGTTTTATTATTTTCTCGTTACCATACATATTCTCTCCCAACAAGAAAAAAGTAGCCTTAATATTATTTTTCTTTAAAATACTCAATACTTGTGGAGTATTTTTAGCTAAAGGACCATCGTCGAAAGTTAAAGCTAACTCCATTTTTGATGTTGGTACTGTGTAATGAACAGTTGGTAAGGGAGCATTATTAATCGCACTAGACATAGTTAATAAAGATAATATAGACAGAGTTACTAAAGACATACAAATGCCCTCCCTAACCTTATTATGGCTAGAAGAGGGCAGTTTATTAATTTTTTACATACTACTTAATGAATTTACGTATTCAATTATCTTCGTGCAAAGATTTTCAAATGTAAAGTCACCATCGCTTGTATTAACTCCGCAATTATTTGCAGCATCTAATAAAGTTACATCGCCTATAATTGGTAACGTTGTAAGAACACATTTATCAGCATATGTGTCAAATAATAAAATTGCAAGTTTAGAGTTATGAGTGTGTAAAGTCTCACCAGAATAACTTGAATCATATGTCTTTTGTAATAGTTTGTTATATCCTGGATATGTCGACTCATCATAGTTAAAATCACTTCTTGAAGTAACGTTATCAGTTGAGATTGGTCCCATTGTCGGCAAGTATTTTTGTAATATGATTGCAATCTCAGCTTTGCTTAAATTACTAGATTCACTTATTTCAAGCAATCCTAACAAACCACGCATACCACGAGCTTCTACCATATTTAAAGCTTGATAATCGTGACCTGTTGGATAGAATATATCTTTCAATTCCGAATAAGTTGTTGAGCTTTCTTCAAGTGATAAGGTATCAACAAGTGAATTAAAGAAAATGTTATTGATAATTTCACTGATTAAGCCACTACGAACAAATCTTTCAGAATCGCTTCCAGTTGATTCAATGTATTTTATTGTAGACATAATCAACTCTACTGGAATATCTTTAGAACTAGAATTCATTAAATCAATATTGCTATTAGACCAAGTTTTAGCTTTATTTATTATATCTTCAATTATTGAACATTGAATTTCTAAATCAGCTTTTGAATGAGAATTCCAGAACAATAATTTTTTGATGTTAGCGGCTTGACCATTTTCACCCTTAATATCAATCCATCGAATATTTTCTAAAACTGTTGAGCCTATCAAATTGTAAACAAGATATTCTTTTACATCATCAAATAAAGCCATAGAATCAATTGGATCAAGCAAATCAAATAAAGCAATTGAATCACTTTCACCAATAGTTAAACTTGAGAAATCTTTAATAGTTCCATCTGAATTTTTAATAACGCTAAATAATCTTACTAAATTATCAATTTCATTATTCCAATAATTGATATCTTCAGTTGAAGTTGTCATATGAACTTTACAGTTAATAGTGTGAATTGCTACACTAGCACCACCTTTAGTAACAGGGGCACTAAGCATACTTTCAACATTTGATTCTTCAATTATTTTTTCAATAAATCCAGGAATTGCTGGGTGAAGTATTTTTGAAACATTTAACGCCTTTAGTACAGAACTTAACTGATCTGTACCCATATTAGACATATTACTAATATCTGACAAATCTAATCCGTTAATGCTTTTTACTATATTTATAATCTTAGCATTTTCTTCAAGGCCTAAAGTTCTATCTCCATTTGAATCAACATTATAAATATTTTTTATAACGCGCATCGTATAATTATAAGCTGACTCAGAATCATCTAATCCAGATGCCATCTTATCAATTGTAGATAAATTTAATACAGCTCCTAAGATTTGTTCATATAATGAATATTTTTGAGAAGCTTTAGCGATTGAGAACATATCAACACTATATAAATCATCTAACAATTGACCTAATTCATCAGCTGTTTCAGAAGTAATATTTGACAAATCAAGCATATTATCTAAAGGTGATTTACCACTTTCGTCTGCACTGATATAAGAATAAATATTTGCTAACTTTTCTATTTCCGTAGCTCTATAAGCTTTATCATCAATATTAGAATTAAACTTTTCAAGATTCAAATCTTGTAATTTAATTGTCTTAGAGCCAATAACAATATCATCAGCATTTTTTAAAGCTGTATTAATAACGTTTGTCAACACTTTAGATAACACGTTACTTTGATCGATTGAAGTTAATACATCTTCAAGTTGTGATGCAGTAAAGTTAGCGTTAGAAATATTGTCAACACCAACGCTAGAAACTGTTTTAATGACATTTACAAAGTTATATATTTCACCATTTGACGTAATAGTCACTTCTTTTTCAACACCATTGACATCAACGTTTACTTTCGTTGTTTCCATAGTCCATTTCCAAGAAGTATCAACAACTGTAACATAATCGCATGAAGCAAGAGTATAATAGTCTAACCCACTTATAACACCATCTAAATCGGTTTTATTCAACAATTCACTTAATAACGAAGCAAAATTATCGATATAATAGCCGTTATTATCAATAGTTTTTCCACCAAGACTGGTTCCTTTATAGGCTGTTAATAATGAATTAAGTTTATTACTATCAACATTTAACCAATCGATATTGGCTAAATCTAAAGTTCCATCCGATTTTGTTAAAGTCTTTAACGACTCAACTAAATCAGCTAAAGCTTTACCTTCATCTTGCCAATTAGATACGACACTAAAGTCAATTTCAACTCCTAATGAAGAAATAGTAGGAGAAATATTTTTATTAAAAACATTGACTAAAGAACTATTAAGCAATTCTGAAGCACTTATTTTATCGATAACTTCATATATCATATCTCCAGAAATACTAGTTATATCTATTTCTACTCCACTTAGTAAAGTATCTGAATATTTTTTTATTGTTTCTATACAATCAATAAATTTACTCACTTCGCCTTTACTATTTTCGCTGTCTTTCCATTGAATTGAATTTAAATCGTTTGGTAAAACAAATCCGTATTCTTTAACACCAGCCTCATCAATAACGCTTGAAAGTAATTTTTGAATATTTAAGTTCTTTTTAGTTTTCGAACTTCCATCAATTCTGTATTCAGGATTTAGTATCTTGCTTTCTGTAACACCCAATAATAATGTTTGAAGCTTTTCTAAATCTATAGCATTTAACTTATCAGTAACAGAAGAACTAGAATCAAGATTTTTAATCGAATCAGATAATTCTAAAGCGACTGGCAATAAATCAAGTAAATTAATAAGTTCAGTTCTAATTTCACTAGATGTTTTTAAGTCAAAATTAAAATCACTTATATTAAGTCCGACAATGTTTTGGTTAGCAAAGTCAGAATTTTTTAATACTTTTTCAATTACGGAAGGTAATAGTGAACAGACTAAATCAGATTTTGAAGCGACAGTAATAATCTTTTTCAAATCTTCAACTGTAGCTTCATTTCCTAGATCTATCGTTCCACCATTTGATGTATCGATATTTTTATTATCAATTAAGAGTGGAACTAAATCCATTAAAATACATACTTCTTCAGCCCACTTTTCGTTTGTATAATCTTTTGAGACATTATAGACTTCTGATGGATCAATATAATTATTAATTTCCTTAACTTGATTTAAAGAACATTCTATAAGGTTTGGAATAATAACTATCTTTTTTTCAAACAACTGTAATTGGAATAAACCGACATTATCTTCACTACCTTTAATTAATTTCTTTAATTCACTAGATTTTTCTTCATTCTTTAAAGCTGTTGTTAACAAATTAATAATATCTGGTTTGCTTTCAGTATTTTTGATCATTTCATTTATGTCTAAATCAATCAAATTAGCAAAATCAATGATGATTTGGACTAAATCCCCAAGTTCATCTCCACAATCGTATGAATCTAAAAAACTTAAATCAGAATTAAAAATATCAAATCCATTATTCTTTAATGTTTTATCAGCCATTTGAATAGCTAGTGGCAATACGCTTTTAATTAATTCCGTATTACCAAGATCTTTCAAAGCGCTCTTATATTTATCAATTGTCGCTTGATTTTTAAAGTCTAAAGTTGAGTTTTGACTATCTAAAATATAATCAATCAAACCAGCATCATAAAGTGACTCATAACAACTATTTAAAGCGGATATTTGTGAAGTCCAATCAATATTAGCTATGTCTATACTAGATAAATCAGCATCTGTTATATAACCTTGTGCGTAGTCGACAGCAATAGAACTTAAAGCTGGTAAAACTCCCATTAAAAATGAAGATTGTTGAACGACAGTGGACACTGCATCAACAAATTCTTTTGAAAGAAGGACATTGATATCTGTTAAGCCTTCAATTCCTTCTTTGGAACTTTTATCTAACGCTTCTGAATAAGGTCCAACCAAAGTTAGAATATTAGACAATTCATCAATTATTGAAACAGAATTCTTATTTACAGATTCAGTAATTGCTTTGTTTACAATGACTACATCAATTCCATTCTTCTTTGTTCCGTTTAAAGTCATAGTTTTATATAACAAAGAGTTGGTGTATGAATCTGATATATTCATTAACGCTTGATATTGATCATCAGAAAGTTGTTTTTTATCTTTTAATTGTTGAATGTTATCATTTTGTTGAGCAATCAAGCCAGCAATTGAAGATAAAGGAGAAATTAATAAAGACATGACAACAGCAGATTGAACAGCTCCAACAAAGAATGCTGCTATTCTAACTTTGTGTCTCTTTCTTATTTTTCTTGGAATAAAGAATTTAAAAAGGCAGTGATAAAAGATTGTTGACAATAAAGAGCCTAATAAGAAAACAAGTATAACAGCTACAAAGTATGTTGCAAAAGCAATCAAAGAATGTGCTATTGCTAATGCATTTTCATATAAAGAAGCAGAAGCTGTTGGAGAAACATAACCACTAGCAATTAAAACATTACATAAAGTTTCATCGATGGTTGTAATTGGAACAACAGTTTCATTTATTAGAATTCCTTTATCAGGAATAAACTTTCCAAGATTAATCTGACAAATAGCTCTACTAATTGTCGGCGTTAAAAATATGACTAAAAGACATAGTCCACCAGTAAACAAAAGTTTAAATGATGTTTTCCATATACCTTTCCATATTCCAATTAATCCGCCAATAAGTGAAAAACCAATTATTACAAAAAATATGATATTGAAAATTATTTGAAAATCTATAGAACTTAGCGCTTCCATAAAGCACCTCCCGCAAAATTTATTTTTGCATATATATAATATATCATGTGTATAGTAAAAATATAAATAATTATATATAATTATATTTATCGAAAAACATATTTGTTTTCAAACAAATATATTTGAATGAGGTTATTTATGAAAATTTACGAACAAAAAATAATGGATGCTAATGAAAAAGATTATTATTTGCAAATAATACCTTGGTGGATGTCACTTGTTTTATTTTTTACTGGCTGGTTTGGAATTAAAATTATTGCAGAAGTAGTTGTTGAATTAGTTCTAGCAATTGGTGGACCAATCACTAGTGAAACACAAGCAAATGCCGCTAATATGTGGGTAAACTTTATAACTTACGTAATACTTGCTGCTGTATTTTTAGCTTTTTTAATCTTCTATAAAAAAGGCGTCTTAATTAAAAGATTTTTAAAAGAATTTAAGAATCCTAAAATATGGATAAACGCACTTATAGGTATAGCTATGATATACGCTGCTAACTATATTATTTCCTTGTTAATCTTTATTATTAACCCATCTATGTCTGATAATAATAACGAAGCAAGTCTTGATTCAATATTAAAAATATTCCCTATTCAAGGATTTTTAATGACTGTTATATTAGCTCCATTTGCTGAAGAAATGACTTATCGTATCGGATTATTCTCTGCTTTGAAAAGAGTAAACTTAATATTAGCTTTTATTGTTACTGCATTAGTATTTGGATTAATTCACTTTGACTTATCTGGAGTTATACAAGGATTTAATACTGGCACTGAAGAAAGTAGAAAATATGCAATTAATGAACTATGTAATTTACCTTTATATTGCAGCGCTGGTTTCGTATTAGCCTACATATATCACAAATCAAATTCTATCGCTTCTCCATTTTTAGCTCACTTAACAAATAACCTTATAAGTTTCTTTATAACAATTGCAATGTAACATGAATAAAAAGTATTTATTTTTATCTGAAAGTACTTTAAAAATAATCGCTATAATTTTAATGACAATCGACCACGTAGCTTTATTTTTATTGCCTAGTAATAGCGATTTACAAATAGCATTAAGAGCTATTGGAAGATTATCCATGCCTATTTTTATATTTATGAATATAGAAGGAATATATCACACAAGAAATATTTGGAAGTATTTTTTAAGATTATTTGTGTTAGGCACTATCATAGATATTGTTGGAATAATATCAAAATACGGTCCTGGAAATATATTGATAGACTTTTCAATGTACACAATAATATTTTATTTTTTAAAGCAAAAAAATATTAAATCGCTTATAAGTATTTTCCCTATTGCATTTTTAGTTCTTAGCGATTTACAAATTTCTGTATTTGGAATTCAATTTTTTAATAGTGACTATGGAACATATGGATTGATATTCGCCTTATTTATCTTCTTAGCAAAAGAAATTTCTTTCTACGTATGCAAGAACCAAGCTAATATAATGCAAATAGATCAAGACTATTTTTTAGAAGAAAAACTTCAAGTAACGTATAATGTTGCTGCTTCAATTGCTATTTTTATAGCAACAGCATTATTCTATGTTATATATAGAATTGATTACACATTGCCAATTTTACCAGGTACGATTGCAATTCAAAGTTGGTGTTTTTTCAGTGCTGTCTTCATTTTGTTTTATAACGGCAAAAGAGGATACAATAAACCATGGTTTAAATACGGATCATATCTTTATTATCCGCTTCACTTATTAATTTTATATTCAATTCATTTAGCAATATAAGCATATTTATTTATAAAAATAAACTATAATGGTATACTTAAATTGGAGGTAATAATTATGGTTAAACATATTAAAACTACAAACGAATTTGATTCAATTATCCGCGAAAATCATATTGTTATTGTCGATTTCTTTGCTAACTGGTGTTCTCCATGTAGAATGATGGGACCAGTTTTAGATGAAGTTTCAGCTGAGCATCCAGAATGGACTGCTGTTAAAGTTGACTGCGATACATTACAAGAACTTGCTTTTAGATTTGGTGTCAGCAGCATTCCTCACTTTGAAGTTATTGTCGATGGAAAATCTGTTGGAAATATCGTCGGTGCCAGAGAAAAAGAAATATTTGTCAAGGATATTGAAAATTTATTAAAGTAATAAAATTGTCATTTATGATTTAACTATCATAAATGACTTTTTATATTGCCTATATGCTTTTTAGGTTTTATACTAAAAAAGAAAAAACGGAGGATATACTATGTCAGGACAAGGAAAGCCAAATAGTGTATTAGTAAAACTTAGTAAATTCGTCATTAAATTTAGATATGCATTTTTCACTTTATTTTTGATATTAACTACAGCAAGTATATTTGGAATACGATTAGTTAAAGTTAACAACAACACAGCTAGCTATTTACCACCTGAATCTGAAACTAGGCAAGCGTTAGATATAATGGCTAAAGAATTCGAAAGTAACGGTTCAACGGAAGTAATGATAAAAGAGACAACTGTTGAAAAGACAAATGAATTAATTGAACAAATATATACAATAGATCACGTCTCAACTATCAAGTTTGATGAAACTAAAAACTATATCGATGGCTGTTCTCTTTTGACTATTAGCCTCGATTGCAATAGCGAGTCTAACGAAGCTAAAAAAGCTGTTAACGATATACGAACATTATTAAAAGATCAAAAAATAGCCTTACGTGGATCCTTAGCAAAAAGTGTAATGTTCAGTCAAACTATGACATCTGAAATGATAATAATACTAGCTATAGCTGTCGTAGTAATTCTTACAGTTTTAACTCTAACATCTAAGTCTTTTTTCGAAATACCTATTTTCTTAGTGACATTTGTTGTTGCAGCCATTTTAAATATGGGCACCAACTTCTTGCTTGGAAGTATTTCCTTTATTACAAATTCAGTAGCCGTAATTCTTCAACTTGCTTTAGCTATAGACTACGCTATTATCATAGCTCATAGATATGCTGAAGAATCTTTTGATAAAAATCCAAAGGATGCAGTTATATCAACCTTAGCCAATTCAATACCTTCTATATTGGCTAGTTCTTTAACGACAATATCCGGATTAATCGCCTTGATGTTTATGCAATTTAGAATAGGCTTTGATATAGGTATTGTTTTGACTAAAGGAATTTTATGTAGCTTCATAACTGTTTTTTTCTTAATGCCTGGATTATTATATTGCTTTAGCGGATTAATAAATAAAACAAGACATAAAAACTTTATTCCTTCACCTCATAAAATTGCTGACAAAGTTTTAAAAGCTCGAAAAATAATACCTATAATTGGCTTAGTATTCATTATAGGTGGAGCTATTGGACAATCATTTGTTAAATACACATATAATAGCGAAGTATACCAAACTAGCAAAACAACACAGTTTACTAGAAACGTTAAAGAAATCGACAACGTTTTTGGTGAAGAAGCACAGATGCTTGGTATATTAGTTGATAAAAACAACTATGAAAAAGAAAAAGAAGTAACTGACTACATAAATTTAAATTTTGGTCAGGAAAATGGTGGTATAGTTCAAAGTGTTATGTCCTTTGGTGCAATTACCGGTGGATTAGATCCATATATAGATTACACGCCATCGCAATCAAATAAGTTAATTAATAATATTATTAGTTTTGCTTCAAAAAACGGATTAATATCATCATCAGTGGATAATACAGATTTTACCGCATCTCTTAAGCAAGCTTATTTTGCCTACAATGTCAAATATAATAATTCTCCTGCTTTTGACTTAAACAATCTTTATTTACCTTTATTTGATAGCGACAATAAAGTTGGAGTTTTATCATTTATAGTTGATGACTTAAGCAAAACTTATCCAATTGATGAAACAACCGTTTTCTTAATTAATACTCTTAGAAATTCATTGCCTGCAATCTCATCACAACTAGTAGGAACTTCACATTCAAGAATCATTATTTATTGTGTGCCAGGAATTAAATCAGAATCTACTGAATCCTTTAGCTTAGTTAAAGACTTGAGAAATGGGTTAAAAGAAAATAACTTCTACGACAAAACATTAGTATTTGGCGATATGGTTTCTTACTACGATATTGCTCAAAGCTTCAGTAACGATAGACTTCTTGTCAATTTACTAACGATTGTTTTTATTCTAACTATATTACTATTATCATTTAGATCATTAGTTTTACCTATTATTTTATTAACCGTTATTCAAGGAGCTATTTGGATTAACTTTAGTATTTACGCTATAACTCTTACTCCTATGTTATTCATGTCTTACTTAATTGTTTCGGCAATTAGTATGGGAGCAACAATTGATTACGCTATCGTTGTTACAAATAGATATAGAGAACTTAGAAGTCAAAATGTCGCTCCTCTTGAAGCAGGAATATCAGCCATATCCAATTCCTTCTCTGCTATTTTAACTTCATCGACAATTATGATCGTTGCTGGCTTTGTAATAGCCTTTGTTTCAACTGAGCCATATATATTCACTATTGGTATGGTCTTAGGTTCTGGAACAATTATTTCATTATTGATGGTTATATTTTTATTACCTTCTCTCTTAATTTATTTTGACAAATTAATTAATGTCACAACTTTAAAAAAGAGAAAAAACAAAAAATAAATATAGCGGCTTATCTATTTTAAAAAAAACATAAAATTTTCTTGATTTTACTAAGATATTATGAGACAATAGATAAGCAATCGCTAGTGGATCTGTGGTGTAGTGGCTAACATGTCTCC
>ERZ780185.294-NODE-294-length-35286-cov-2.330050_pt1 | contig 35286 bp, 35 predicted proteins | sample MGYA00511365_ERZ780185 | MGnify/ENA primary metagenome ERZ780185 (study PRJEB29588, sample SAMEA2151606) | human gut metagenome | biome: human gut; feature: human-associated habitat; material: faeces | place: Denmark | collected 2008/2010 ...
TTAACTATACTAATACAGAAAGTGCTAAACATGTTGTCATTAGAACAAATGGTGGCATATTAAATATTGATGCCGATACTGATAGTGTTGATCACTATGGCGCTAACGATTTAGTTAATATTAAAGCAATTGATACAGCTTCATATCATGAAAATGGTGTCGTTGCCTATGTACGTATTGAAGCAGGACACTTTGTTGCCGAGAATACATCAAAGGTAATTAATTTAAATGTTGCAACAAGTAATGTTACAGTAACAGAAGAAAGTAGTGCTACAGTAATGGCATATTCTAAAGGAGCTGATGATGTAGTTGTAACGGTTAATGGTGAAGCAAAAGAAGTAACAGAAGTTAAGAGCGAAGAAGAAATTAAAACAGGAGCTAATGATAGTGCTCTTGTAACTGATGGTGGTGTAGTCGAAGTTAATGGACTTATGTTTAAATCACTTCAATCAGCTATTAATATGGCTCAAGATGGTGATACTCTTAAGTTAGTTGATGATGAAAAAGTAACTGCTGCTATCTCTATAGGTAAAAATATTACAATCGACTTCAATGGTTATGTTGTTGAAAATATTGTAGATATTTGGAATGATTCAAATTCATTGTTATCAGTCAAAGGTGGTAATGTAGTTTTGAAAGATAGCACTGGTAATAATGGTGGTTTAAGAGCTAAACAAGATGACTGCTATGGTATCGATATTAAAAATGGTGCTAGCTTGACAATCGAATCAGGAAAGTATATTGGTAATGTAAGTGCTGTTCAAGTTACAGAAGGAAGCTTAGTTGTTAAAGGTGGTTCTTTTGATTTATTACAACTTTGGAATCAAGTAGGTAATGGTTATGATTACACGCTTAACTGTATAGATTCTTCTTATAAAGATGGTATTGCTAAAGTATTTGTTCAAGGCGGAACATTTAGTGGATTTGATCCATCTAATAATTACGCTGAAGGAAAAGGTACATCATTCCTAGCTGAAGGTTATAAGGTTGAATCTGTTCCACATAGTTCAAATCCAAATATTAATATTTATACAATTGTCAAAGCTTAAAAAAATATAGGTGATTAGAATATCTGTTCTAGTCGCCTTTTTTTATGATTATATTGAGTACTTTAATTTACATTGACTAAATTGATTGATATAATTAACAAGTATGCAGGAGGTTACTATGAAAGACATTATACAAGATTTAATTGATAGAGGAATGTTAGATAATTTCTCAGATAGAGCGCATATTGAAAAGATGCTCCAAACTAAACAAACTATTTATTGTGGCTTTGATCCTTCTGCTAAGTCTATGCAACTTGGCAATTTCGTTATGATTACGGTTTTAAGAAGATTACAACAAGCTGGTCATAGAATCATAGCTGTTATTGGTGGTGGTACTGGTATGATTGGTGATCCTTCTGGTAAAAAAGCTGAAAGATCGTTCTTAGATGAACAAACAGTTAAAGCAAACGTTGAAGGTATTAAAGCTCAACTCGCCAAGTATTTAGACTTTTCTGATCCAGAAAAAGGTATTTGTGTTAATAACTACGATTGGTGGAGTAAGATTAACGTTATTGAATATTTACGTGACTTTGGCAAAGTATTTCCAATTAACTATATGTTAAGTAAGGAAATTGTTGCAAGCCGCTTAGAGACAGGTATTTCTTATACTGAATTCTCATATATGATTCTTCAATCAGGCGATTTCTATAGATTACATAAAGAATATGGTTGTAGTTTACAAATTGGTGGTGGAGATCAATGGGGTAACCTTACAAGTTCATTAGAAATGGTACGTAAAAAGGGTAATGCTGATGATGAAGCTGAAGTTTTCTCAGTTAAACTTATCACCGACTCTGAAGGAAGAAAATTCGGTAAGAGTGAACGTGGTGCTTTATACTTAGATGCTGATATGACTTCTCCATATTTTATTTACCAATATTTTATTAATGTTGGTGACAACGATGTTGGTCGTTATTTAAAGATTTTTGATGATAGAAGTATGGAAGAGCTTGATGCTATCTATCACAAACACATGGAACATCCAGAGTATAGATATGGACAAAAAGAATTGGCTCATTCAATCGTTTCAATTATTCACTCAAAAGAAGTTGCTGACGATTGTGTTAAAATGACAGAAGCCTTATTTAAAGATGATTTTAGTGGACTTAATGCTAAACAATTAGCAGAAGTTGCTGAAGGTATTAAAACAGTAACAAAAGAAGGCGATATCAAGCTTATCGACGCTTTAATAGAATTGGGACTTGCAAGTTCTAGAAGAGAAGCAAGAGAGTTCTTAAAAGCTGGAAGCATTAAGGTTAATGGAACAAAGCAAGATGATGAGAACCTTGTTTTAAACAAAGATAATTCATTAGATGGTTTCTTCTTTATTAAACGTGGTAAGAAAAATTACGCTTGTTTGATCACAAAATAACTAGAAAGGTAATTACAATATATATGACAGATAACTCAAATAACTGGCGTGGTTTCAAAGGTCATAAATGGCAAGAAGAAATTGACGTTAGGGATTTTATAATACAAAATTTTACGCCATATGAAGGAAATGACTCGTTTTTAGTTGGTCCAACTGATAGAACAAAAAAAGCAGTTAGTGTTGCTGAGGTTTATTATGCAAAAGAAAGAGAAAATGGTGGAGTATATAAAATAGACACTCAACATATCTCTAGTGTTAACGATGAATTTGATCCAGGATATCTTCTTGATAAAAATGAAGAAATTATTGTTGGACTTCAAACTGATGAGCCTTTAAAAAGAGCCATTAATCCATTCGGTGGTTTAAGAATGGCAAAAACTGCATGTGAAGCGTATGGATACGAATTTCCAAAGCATATTGAAGAGGATTTTAAATATCGTACTACACATAACGATGGCGTATTTAAGATGTATACTAAGGAAATGCGCAAAGCACGTCACATGGGACTTTTAACAGGGTTACCAGATGCTTATGGTCGTGGAAGAATTATTGGTGACTACAGAAGAGTAGCTCTTTATGGTATAGATTATTTAATTGAACAAAAAGAAAAAGATATTGATGAATTTTCAGAAAGACCAATGAGTGAAGACAATATGCGACTTCTCGGTGAACTTCGTCGTCAAATCGAAGCTTTAAAATTTGTTTTAGGTATTGCTAGAAAATATGGATATGATATTTCTAAACCTGCCAATAATGCTCATGAAGCTTTTCAATGGCTTTACTTTGGATATTTAGGTGCCATTAAAACTCAAAATGGCGCAGCTATGTCCTTAGGAAGAGTTTCAACATTCTTAGATATTTATATTGAAAGAGATATTAAAGAAGGAACTTTAGATGAAGTAGGTGCACAAGAATTGTTCGATGATTTTGTCTTACATTTAAGACTAGCTCGTCACTTACGTACACCTGAATATAACGAATTGTTTGCTGGTGATCCTATGTGGATAACAGAAGCTATCGGTGGTATGGCTTTAGATGGAAGAACTTTAGTAACAAAGTCATGCTATCGTATGCTTAATACGCTTAACAATTTAAAAGCTTCACCAGAACCAAATATGACAATATTGTATTCTGTTAATTTGCCAGAAAACTTTAAAAAGTTTTGTGCTGCTATGTCTATCAAAACAGATGCTATTCAATATGAAAACGACGATGTAATGCGCCCGATCTACGGCGACGATTATGCCATTGCTTGTTGTGTTTCTGCTATGAAAATAGGTAAACAAATGCAATTTTTTGGAGCAAGATGTAATTTGCCAAAAGTGTTATTGTTAGCGTTAAATGGTGGCTATGATGTTAAATCTGATACTCACATCGGGCCACAAATGGGACCATGTGCTGGTGACATATTAGATTATGAAAAAGTAATGAATAGAGTAGATGGTTATCTTAATTATTTGGCAAATTTATATGTTAAAACAATGAATGTTATCCATTATAGTCACGATATATATGCTTATGAAAGAGTAGAAATGTCTCTTCACGATTCTGAAGTAGAAAGAATGATGGCTTTTGGTGTAGCTGGCCTTAGTGTCATGGCTGACTCTTTATCTGCTATTAAATATGCTCAAGTTAAACCAATTAGAAACGAAGACGGATATATAGTTGGATTTGAAACTATCGGTGATTTTCCTAAGTTTGGTAACGATGATGACAGAGTAGATGAAATTGCACAAATGATTACCCATAAGACAATTAAAGCTTTACGTCAAACTCCTTGCTATAGAAATGCTACTCACACTTTATCGGTATTAACTATTACAAGTAATGTCATGTATGGTTTAAAAACTGCTTCTACTCCTGATGGCAGAAAGTCTGGTCAGCCTTTTGCTCCAGGTGCTAACCCAATGCACAATAGAGAAAAGCATGGTGCTTTAGCTTCTTTAAATAGCATAAGTAAACTTAAGTATTCTGATTGTCGTGATGGTATATCAAATACATTTTCAATTACCCCAAACACTTTAGGTAAAGACGAAAATACAAGAGTTAATAATTTAGTCTCAATTTTGGATGGCTATTTTTCAAAAGGTGCTCACCATATCAACGTTAACGTGTTAAATAGAGAAGTTTTAATTGATGCTATGGACCATCCAGAAAAATATCCAAATTTGACAATTAGAGTTTCAGGATATGCTGTTAACTTTAATAAGCTATCTCGAAAGCATCAAGAAGAAGTAATTTCACGTACATTCCATGAATCAATTTAAAATTACATCATTTGAAACTTTTTCAGCTGTTGATGGACCAGGAATTAGAACTGTAATCTTTTTGTCTGGATGCCCAAATAGATGCATATATTGTCACAATCCAGAGTGTTTTCTTGATAGTGAAGCAAAGATGCTAAGTTTTGAAGAATTAAAAAGAATATATAAAAACTATGAAGTCTATTATAAGCAAAATGGAGGCTTAACATTTTCTGGTGGAGAGCCCCTGTTACAAGCTAAAGAAATAAATGAATTTAATAGCTTATACAAAGTTAATTATGCTTTAGAAACTTCTGGCTCCGTTTTAAATGATGATGCTAAAAAAGTATTATCTAATTCAAGCTTTGTTTATTTAGATTTAAAATTTAATTCTATAGATTTATATAAAAAGTATGTAGGAAATACTTTTAACTCAACTATAAAAGTTCTTAAATATTTGGAAGATAACAAAATAGAACATGTAATTAGACAAGTTGTTATTCCAGGTATAAATGATAGTTATGAAGCCTTAGAATCAACTATTAAATTATTAAAAAGTAATTATAATAGTCGTACAATTGAGTTCTTACCTTATCACAATATGTGCCAAGAAAAGTACGATAGATTGAATTTAGATTTTAAATTAAAAGGCGTTAAATCATTAGATAACGCCTATTTGAATAAGTTAAAGGATGAATTAAGAATAAATTATCTTGAATTTAATATTATTTAAGGTTAGTTTTATAAAAACTTATTATAAGTTCTGATATAACTTTATTTGGTTCATATAGTTTGACTTTAGGAAAATTTAATTCGAATAGAGAAATAACTTCTTGAGGAATATCATTGTCATATTTCTTGAGAAGTTTTTTATATTCAGTACTAGCATTTTGTCTCACTTGTTTTGAATCCATACTATAGAATAATTTATGACCTCCACGTGTAAATACTTTAGTAATTGCATTTGGAGCTTTTTTCTTTAAGCATGCATATGTAGCTGAGTGTTTGAATTTGACAAAGTGATCATTTGTAGCATGAACGAGCATGAAAGTTGTTTTTTTGGATTTTTTTATTTGATGTGATGCCTGTTTAAAAGTTTTAGGACCACAAATAAATAATGTGAATGATTTTGCAAAAGGACGGCACAGTTTAACTATTATTTTATAATATTTTTCTAATCCATCCAAAATAGTTTGACTTTCTTGCTCGAATCCTGAAAGTGCAAAAACAGCTTTAACATTATATTTAGTGTGATTAACGCTATTAACAGCAAATCCTCCCCATGAGTGGCCATATAATCCTAAAGGATATTTAGATAATTCTGGATTAGATGTAACATATTTTAAAACTATATCAAGATCGATATAGCTATGATATAAAGATTTTTGATTTTTCCCACTACTTTCACCATTTGCTAAGTTATCGTAAGCTAAGATAAGATAACCATTATCAATTAACAACTTAATTTCAGGTAAATATTTAGTGTGCTCTGATAAAAAGCCATGAGATAATACTATTAATCCTCTATAATTTAAAGGCTTTGATTTTGGTTCGTACAAATACGCTTGTATAAAATTATCTTTTTTAGTCAATATTTTAATAGGTGTTCTATTTATATATGGCTTATAGTCAGAATAGTCTATATATAATGGACCTATTAGTGCTTTTTCATGGTGATGAAAAAGTTTAAAATGCAGAACTTTAAATATAATTAATAGTGTTAAGTAATATATAATGAATAATCCTAATAAGGATAAGAAAATGTATAGTGCAATCATATCAACTAGTTTACTACAAATGAGTAATAAAAGATAACTTAAAGAATAAAATGTTAAAAATTAGCACTTAGCTATTGACAGTGCTAAAAATGGTGCTATAATATATTTAGCAGTCAGAGATACTGAGTGCTAAAAGGAGGTGCTAATATGGCAGATCAAAAATATACAAATAAAGTTATTGAAGTAATTAACAATGCTACTGCAATAGCTAAAAAGAATGACCAACCTTCTGTTGATGTCCCACATTTGTTAAGAGCTTTGTTTGATATCTCAGATTCGTTTTATGTTAATGTTTTAACCAAAGCAGGAGTTAATACTAAAAACGTATCACAGACAATTGATGGATTTATAAATCAAATATCAAAAACAAGTTCTAGTGAGGAACCTTTCCCAAGTGTTGACTTTAAGAATTTGCTTTTTAATGCTACAAAATATGAGGAAAGCATGCAGGATGAGTACCTTAGCGTTGAACATTTAATATTAGCTCAATTTGATAGTAAACATTCTATCATCTCTAAACTTTGTGAATTAGAAAACTACAATAAAAAAGCTTTCACAAAAGCAATAGATGATATAAGAGGTGGAAATCATGTTACTAGTGATTCACCAGAGGATACTTATGAAGTCTTAAAGAAATATGGACGTGACTTAGTTGATGAAGTAGCAAAAGGTCATATTGATCCAGTAATTGGTAGAGACGAAGAAATAAGAAGAGTAATTCAAATTCTTTCAAGAAAGAGTAAGAATAACCCAGTACTTATTGGTGAACCTGGTGTTGGTAAAACAGCTGTAGTTGAAGGCTTAGCTTGGAGAATATTCAAAGGAGATGTACCTCTTTCACTTAAAAATAAGACAGTATTTGAACTTGATTTAGGTTCGTTAGTTGCAGGTGCAAAATATCGTGGTGAATTTGAGGAAAGACTAAAATCTGTTCTTAAAGAAGTAGAAAAGAGTGAAGGAAGAATTATTCTTTTCATCGATGAAATTCATATGCTTGTAGGTGCTGGTCGTACTGATGGAGCTATGGATGCAGCTAACTTATTAAAACCATTGTTAGCTCGTGGTTCATTGCATTGCATTGGTGCTACGACACTTGATGAGTATCGTAAATACATTGAAAAAGATGCAGCATTTGAACGTCGTATGCAAAAGGTTATGGTCGACGAGGCTACACCTGAAGATGCAATTTCAATCCTCCGTGGTATTAAGGAAAGATATGAAATGCATCATGGCGTAAAAATAACTGATGATGCAATTATTTCTGCAGTTACATTATCTAATAGATATATTTCAGATAGATTCTTACCTGATAAAGCTATAGACTTAATCGATGAAGCTTGTGCTAAAGTTCGTATGGAAATAGACTCTATGCCAGAAGAACTTGATGAAGTAAATCGTAAGCTAATGCAACTTGAAATTGAAAGAGTTTCATTAAAGAAAGAAGAAACTGACAGTGCTAAAAAGAGATTAGAAGAAATGAGCGAGGAAATTTCTAATCTCAAATCTAAGAAAGATGAGTTAACAGCTAAATGGCAAAATGAAAAAGCAGCTTTGGAAAGTTCAAAGCAAATTAAAACTGAACTCGATAAGGCTAAACTTGCACTTGATAAAGCTTTAAATGATGCCGATTATAACGAAGCAGCTCGACTTCAAAACTTTGTTATTCCATCTTTAAATAAAAAGTTAAAAGAAAATAGCAGTAATTCTGGTGATAATAGAATGTTAAACGAAGTTGTCACCGAAGAAACTGTTGCAGAAATTGTCTCTAATTGGACTGGAATACCAGTAAGCAAACTTACAAAATCAGAAAGTGCTAAACTTTTAGGACTCAAGAGTGAACTTGAAAAAAGAGTTATTGGACAAGACCAAGCTCTTGAACTTGTATCAGATGCAATTTTAAGATCTAGAGCTGGTATTAACGATTCACATAGACCACTTGGTTCGTTCTTATTTTTAGGACCTACCGGTGTAGGTAAGACAGAAGTTGCAAAAGCTTTAGCTGAACAACTATTCGATTCTGAAAGTCAAATTGTCAGAATTGATATGTCTGAGTATATGGAAAAGTATTCAGTTTCTAGACTTTTAGGAGCCCCGCCAGGCTATGTAGGATATGAAGAAGGTGGACAATTAACTGAAGCAGTTAGAAGAAAACCTTATTCTATAGTCTTACTTGATGAAATTGAAAAGGCTCATCCAGACGTATTTAACGTTTTGCTTCAAGTTCTTGATGATGGAAGATTGACAGATTCTAAAGGTAGAATAGTCAACTTCTCAAATACAATCTTAATTATGACAAGTAACCTTGGATCCGATATATTACTTAATGGTAATGGTGAAAAAGAGAAAGCAGAAGTTAATGAATTGTTAAAGATAACATTTAAACCTGAATTCTTAAACAGAATTGATGAGATTGTCACCTTTAATTCTTTAAGTGCTAATGTTGTTAACGATATTGTTAAGAAATTCTTAAATATCTTAAAATCAAGATTAGCTGATAAAGATGTTACATTCGAATACACTGATGCTGCTGTTGAGAAGATTGCTAAAGATTCATATGACCCAATATATGGTGCTAGACCTATAAGAAGATTCATTCAAAAACAAGTAGAAACACCTTTAGCAATTAATATCTTAAGTGGCAAAGTGTTTAAACATTGCAAACTTGATGTTAATAGCGATGAGTTTACTTTCACTGAATAAGTAACTAAATAGTACAAATAATAGTGTTATGGAACGTAGAATATACCAATACATAACACTATTTTTATTTTGTTCTTTTGCGGGATATATTATAGAAGTTACAGGAATATATCTTACAGAAGGAATAATCGAAAAAAGAGGATTTTTAACTTTACCACTTCTTCCAATTTATGGCTTTGGATCAGTGTTAATAGCTAGATTTTTTCAAAATAAAAGACAAAGCTCTTTAAAAGTTTTACTTTTTTCAATAATTATTGCTTCACTTTTGGAGTATATAACTGGTTATTGTTTGTTGAAATTTGCAAATTTAAGATTGTGGGATTATTCAAAATATACAATTAATCTTAATGGATTTATAGCTATGTGGAGTTCTATTTCTTTTGGTATTGGTGGAGTAATAATAGTTAAATTTATATATCCTTACATAGTAAAAATAACGAATAAGTTTCATATTATTTCATTAAGAGTAATATTACTTCCTATCGTTATTGTTTTAGTTATTGAAATAGCAGTTAATATAGCTATTAAGCTAATCAACTAAAAGCATAGAAGAGAATTTAGTATATGTATTCAAATAATCTTGTACAGTTTGTTTATATAAGCTAATACGTTCTTTGTGTCTATTTTCAACTTTTTCTAAAAACTTTAATGCTCCTGTTGTGCCCATTGATACAGTTTTGGCAATATATCTTATTAATTTTCGATCAGTCTTTATAGTCATAAGCTCCATTTTGGTAAAAAAGATAGCTCTCTTTTGGAAAAACGTCATCTCAGGTTCACTCATGTTATAGCTGTTACGATATAATTCTAAAAGTTCTTTTAATCTAGCTTCATAAACTTCTATTGAGCTATTTAATTCGTTTATGATAGAAATATCGCTTGTTTTCTTTTTGAATAACTTTAATATTTCTATCCCCATTTTTTGACCTTTTATAAAGTGTGTAATTTCTTCTTGTTCTTTCATAAATTCATTATGTCACCTCATTATAATTATGGCTTTATATTATGAATCTATAAAAAATATAATATTTAAATTTTATAAAACACTTTTTAACGCTATTTTTTTCTAAATAGTAATAAAATAACTGTTTTTACTTTACTTTATCAGCTAAATTTAGTATATTAAATGAGCGTCATATGGCGGCTGTGGTGAAGTGGCTAACACAACTGGCTGTGAACCAGTCATTCGCGAGTTCGATTCTCGTCAGCCGCCCCATATTGAAAGCATAGGTTTGATACCAAGAAAATATTGGTTTCAGACCTTTTTTTGTTGCTTTATAGCCTATTTTTGCATTTTTATTCGTCAATTTAGGTTCGAACTCCTGATTCTTTACCATCCTTTGTGTCTTTTTTATAAAGGGTTAGAAAACGAAATGTCAAGGTAAGAAAACGTAAGGTTAGGGTAAGAAAACATAAGGTATAGGTAAGAAAACGTTTGATTGGGGTTAGAAAACGAAAGAAAAATCTGGGATAAACATTTAGCAAGTAATAAAAGCGATTAAATGTATTTTAATAGTTCTTAGTCATGCTAACACGATTTGAGACTAAGGTGCTAAAAACACTACACGAATTGAAGCACGGTTGATAAAGGGTTAATCGATTTATTATAAAATAATATTCTATTCCTAAAAACGAATAAAATATTCGTGAACACGAACAAAAAGATTGCAATAAGATATTTTTTTGTGTTACTATAATACCGTAGGAGGTATTGGTATGGCTTTAACTTATAATAAACTATGGAAGCTGTTAATTGATAAAAATATGAATAAAACTGACTTAAGAGAAATAACAGGATTAGGTCAAGCTACAATCGCAAAATTAGTAAAGGGCGAGAATGTAACAACTGATGTTTTGGAACGTATATGTAAAGCTTTAAATTGTGAAATTGCTGATATTGTCGAAATCAAAGATTCATCGGAGGTAGATAAATAATGCGTTATATAGGGTGCAAGACACTTCTTTTAGATAATATAAAGGAAGTAATAGATAAACATACGAATGATGCAAAGTCATTTTGCGATATTTTTTCAGGAACAGCTACTGTAGCTAGATATTTTAAAAAATATTACGAAACTTACTCGAATGATGTTTTATATTTTTCTTATTGTCTTCAGATGGCAACAATCGAGTGTCCAGCTAAACCTAAATTTTTAAGATTAAAGGAAAATGAGAACATACAAGATCCAGTCTTTTATTTTAATGAAATGAAGACTAAGGAGATGGAAGTTCTTCCAAAAGATAAACGCTTTTTCCAAAATAACTATTCACCACTTGGTGGGAGAATGTATTTGAACGATGATAATGCGCTAAGAATTGATTTTGCAAGAAACAAGGTAGAAGAATGGAACAGCAAGGGTTATTTAGATTACTATGAATACTATTATTTAATCGCATGCATTGTTGAAGGAATTCCTTTTGTATCTAATATTTCTGGGACATATGGGGCTTTCCATAAAGAGTGGGATAAACGAACATTCAAGAAATTTGAATTAGTAGAATTAGAAGTTATTGAAAATAAAAAGAATAACAAATGCTACCAGAATGATGGCGTAAAGTTATTGGAATCAATATCTGGCGATATTTTATATGTCGATCCTCCGTATAATGAACGACAATATCTTCCAAATTATCATCTGCTTGAAACTGCTGCAAAATATGACAATCCTACTTTAAAAGGTGTTACAGGACAAAGAGAATATGGCGAAAACCAAAAATCTGAATTTTGCTCATTAAAAACAGTTTTGAAAGCATTTGAAACGTTGATGAAAAACGCTAAATTCAAACATATTATTCTTAGCTATAACACTGATGGAATAATGCCTGTAAGTGAGATAGAAAGAATAATGAAGGCATACGGTAAGCCAGAAACTTTTGAAATAAACTACATAAATTACAGAAGATACAAGAGCAGAAGTAATGTTGCAAATAATAGCGAGCTTAAAGAAATGCTTGTGTATATAGAAAAGGAGTGATTTTATGAATAGTGATTACATAAAAGGCCCACTTAACTATACTGGTGGCAAATACTCAATTTTAAAAGATATACTTCCTCATTTTCCTAAAAACATAAACACTTTTATTGATTTGTTTGCTGGTGGATTAAATGTAGGCATAAATATTACCGCAAAAAGAATTATTGCAAACGATCAAATAAGTTATTTAATTGAAATGTATGAGTATTTTAAAAAAACCGATTTAGAAGAAATACTAGATGGTATTGATTCAATTATTTCAGAATACTCATTGGATCAAATGAATGTAGATGGCTATAATAAGTTAAGAAATGATTACAATTCTTCTCAAACACCATTAAAACTATTTGTATTGACTTGTTTTTCATTCAATCACCAAATTAGATTTAATAATTCAATGAAATTCAATACTCCATTTGGCAAAGATAGAAGTTCATACAATGAATCTATTAAAAAGAATTTAATAAGATTTTGTCAAAAACTAAAGAGTGAGAATTTTGAATTGTCATCATTAGACTTCAGAAAAATTGAAATCGCTAACCTAGGTCCAACTGATGTTGTCTATTGCGATCCTCCATATTTAATTACAACCGGCTCATATAATGATGGTAAGAGAGGTTTTAGTGATTGGAAGCAAGAAGAAGATGATGCTTTGTTATCCTTATTAGATAAATTAAACGAGAAGAATGTTCCTTTCTTTTTATCAAATGTTTTTTATCATAAAGGTTTAATGAATGAGAAACTAATTGAATGGAGCAAAAAATATAAAGTTATTTATATAGATAAGAGCTATGCAAACTGCAGTTATCATTTTAAGGATAGAAACGCTAAAACAGTTGAGGTGTTGATTACAAATTATGAATAGAAAAAACTTAGCAATTAAGGAAGCGTATGATGAAGCTTCTCCATTTCTAGATGTATATCCTAATTACGACCTTTTTTCTTTACCATATTGGGTTAGAGAAAATATAGAAGTAGCAAAGGTGTCTGGAAAAACAAAAAAGAGTGTAATTATGCCAGATGGGAGAAGGTATAATTTATCAAATAAATTAAATCATTTGTCTGGTCAAGAGTGGACTTACTATATTAATTCTGTATTTTGCACTCGTTATCCAACAAATGGAAAAGAGTCGTATGCTCATAAAATAAGAAAAATTCATCCTTCACCTAAGCCACCTCAATTAATGAGAGATCTAATATTGTTCTTTACCAAAGAAAATGAATTGGTTTTAGATACATTTATGGGTGTTGGAGGGACTTTATTAGGTGCAGCTTTATGCAACAGAAGAGCAGTTGGAATAGATTTAAACGCAGAATACGTTAACGCTTATAAAGAAGCAGCAAAGGAACTTGAATTATCTGAATTTCCAACGTTTATAGGTGATTCAATAGAATTAACATCAAATGATGAATGGGCAAAAAACATTCTTAACGGAGAGATGTTTAGCTTGCTTCTAATCGATCCCCCTTATGGTAATATGATGTCTTTAGAAAAGACCGGTGCTGATATTGATGTATATGGTAAAATAGCGACTCCTTTTACTAATTCCACACATGATTTAGGCAATATGACAAGACAAAACTTTTTAGCATCTCTCAAATTATCTGTTGAAAACGTTATGAAGTATATAAAAAAAGATGGTCATGTCGTTGTATTCATAAAAGACCTTCAACCAAAAGGAAAAGAAATCAACATGCTTCATTATGATGTTGTCAACAAACTTAACGAGATACAAGATTTAAATTATAAAGGCATGAGAATATGGGCTGATGAATCAGCAAAACTATATCCTTATGGTTATCCGTTTAGCTTTGTTGCAAATCAAATTCATCAATATATCTTAGTGTTCAGAAAAGAAAAATAGGTAAGAATATTCTTACCTATATTTTTTATGCAACGATTGCGTTAGTTAATTTTCTAATAATTCGATTTGATAAATCAGCCTCACTTGGGTTCATTATCAGTAGACCATTATTATTTACATATAAAAGAACTTTTTCATGAGGAAGTGATGTAAGTAACCCTCCATAGATTGTCAAATACCTCTTTACAGAATAACCAGGGAAGTATTTATTAATATAAAGGATTTCTATATCATCATAATCTTCGATTTCATTTAATCCAGCTTGCATTGTGCTTAATTGTTTCCCTTCTATTAAATAGATTATTTTATTTACATCGTCTCGCATTATTACATCTGGTATTAATAAATTCCTCTTGTTAGTTGCAACGGTGTTTTTATCTTTTAAGGCTATGATTCTACCAAATGGATCATTACCGCAATATTTTGGTAGTGTTTCTAATTTTCCTGAAGCCGTCTTGAAGTATCCTCTCTCACAACCTGCGTGATTTTGGTATATTTCATTAAATCCTAAATTTTCACATGCAATATGGAATAAAATTGATGCAACTTTTTCTGAATTCTTTTCATAGTGCCAATATGAATTAGGCAAGGCATATCTTCGCAATGTTAAACCTTGAATTCCTATATCAAGGATAGTGCATACATATAAAAATTTATTTTCAACACCGTTTCTATCAATGTATGATTGCTTTACTCCTGATTGAGTAATTATAATTTGTCCTCTCCAACCTAACGCTCTTAGAGCTGCTGATATCATGGATAGACAGCCTATATTTGGATCATGGCCTATATTACCCTTATCTTTTGGCTTTGATAGTGTGCCAGAAATATATATTGTATTTCCACTTTGAGTCATTCTGACTGGCACATTTGTTGGAGATGGCGGAACTGCCATTCCGTTTTTTGCGTCGATTAATTCGTTTATAGAAGTAAAAGGTTTATAAGAGTCGTGCATTTTTTTGCCTACGTACTTTACTCCAGCAGTCATATGAATGCGTGTTCCAAATACTTCGGTATCAGTAGGCTCACCATCCTCATCTTCCTCAAGCTCGTCATTATACAACATATACATAGGGGTAGTAGGATAGAAGTGTCTAAAGTAAATGAACTTGGTTCCTCTTTGATATGCGTTAGTGTTACGTGATTCTTTACCGCTTGTTTTTGTTTCTTCGACACCGAATACCAAATTTATCGGTTGATCTTCGAGAGGTTCACTTTCTTGTACGACAAAAAGAAAGTCCAAAAAACTTGATCCTCCGCTTACTGTTTTAATGTATATATTTTCAATTCCATCAACAGTTATACCGTTAACTTTATATGAAAATTGAAATACGTTTCCAACAAACATTGGTGTAATTTCTTGACTATTATCGCATGTATAGTTGACTCCAAAGTCATTTTTATAAATGTCTAAAATAGATAAAATTGTTGAGAGCTTTGGTTTTTCCTCTGTTAAAAAATAAATATTCATTTTTCTATTCTCCTTATTTTCTATTTTACGAATCTTCCAATTAGGACTATCTGGGTGCGCAATATAATATTTTTTATTACATATGTCGCATTCGATACTTGTAAACCAGTCTTTAAATCCTGGAGTGCTATCAAATTCGCTGACTATTGTTCCTTTTCCACACGGGCATGAATAATATTTTGTTTTGAGATACCCATCTTCTATAGATTTGATAAATTTACATTCCATAATCTTTAGGACACTTCCCATCTTTGGTAGTCCAGCAGACGTTGCCACTTAGACTAGATCCTCCTACAAATTTTGCAGCTGCAGAAGCTGAACCAAATGGTATATCAGTTGTTAAGATAAAGTTTTGAATTTTATTTGCATATTGTTGTCTAGCTTTAATGGTTCCAGGAGGACAACTTTTTTGAAGAACCGGACTAATTTCACTTCCTTTAAGAACTACGAAACCTTCATTCGTGATTACGCCATTTGCTTTAAATTTACCAACGAAAGAAAATTCTGGTGAATCAAGGATTTCTGGCTCTTTAGCTTCGGTAACAGTCTCAATTGGCGCTTCAAATACTTTGTGCCCTAAAACACCTACGATCATCTTAGAAAGCTTTATGAACTCTTCCATTTCGCTTTCTTTTTCTTCAGTAATGTTTCCTTGGTTAGGCTCATTTCCATTGAAAACTTTATACCTACCAGCTTCTTTGGCTAGATTAGTAAACTTGTTTTCAAGATAACTTATTTCTGTTGCACCAAGTACATCATTTTGAGTGGTTAAAACGATTGCTTCATTCCAAAGTTTGTAGTATGTTTCTTTTTCATTTTTACAGTGTTCTAATAGCCTTCTAATAATCCCTTCGCCATTTTTTCTTATACTGGCTTGACCTATGTATATGATTGGTTCACCGTTATCTTCATCTTTTCCTAAAAGGAAATAAACACCAGTTTGTTTTAAATGGTTACTTATTTGGGATTTCCATTCTTTGCTACTTTCTAATTGACTACGAGGAATCTTATATGCCACGCCAGTCCAGTTTTGAAGTGTGCATTTGATTTTTCCTGTTGGAACGTCGTCAATTAAGAACAAATTGATTGATTTAGGCATCTTGTTGATTCTCCTTTGTGTGTATGTATTCCATGATATCTCCGAAGTCACAGTTAAGGGCTTTGCAAATCTTGCATAAGACATCGGTTGTGACATTTTGGCATTTTGTTAGTTTATTGATGGAAGTGGTGCTGATTCCGGCAAGTTTCATTAATTGCTTTTTGTTTAATCCTTTATCAATTAGAAGCTTCCATAATTTGTTGTAGCTAATCATAAATCCTCCTTATTTAGCTTTAACATCAGCTAAGAAACCGTATCTACCTTCTTCAAGCTGAGTAAACTTATAAATCTTTGTGTTTTCATCATAGGTCAACGCAGGTAACTCATGATCTTTTGTGTTTTCTATAATTACCATCTGATCGGATGTTTCTAAGTCGATTAAGTAGTCAAAGAAGCCTTTTCTAATATCAGCAGTGAATCCTTCGCCTTCAGGAAGACTTAATCCTTTAAGAGGAGAGTCATAGAAGTACATGCCGACTTTGTTTTCAGAATGGTCTTCGATATATTTTCTAAAAGCTAAAAGAAGAACTGAATTTGTAAATGATTTATAGCCTTTGCTACGATTGTTTTTCCTTTTGCCATTTATGATTAAATCAAGAGTGGATTCCTCAAATTCAATGGATTCTATTGAACTGTATCCAATAGCTTCTAGAATAGTCCTGCAGTTAGCAATGATCTCACTATGAATTAAAGCGTATAGCTGTTGCTTTGCTTTAAATTCTAAGAGAGGTTTGTCGGATTTTTTATTGTATTCCTCTATGTCTTTATCAAGGTCCTGATTATTTGAATCAATATCTGACAATATAGCTTCTGTAGAAATGTGGGTTTTAAGTTTATCAAGCAGGTTCTTTAATTCGTCACGTCTTGGTAATAATTCGTTTTTGAGTTTCTCGTTATATTCCTGAATAGCATCGTTTAAGTCTTCGGCAAGGTCTCTGTCATCATCGATTCGGTCTTTTAACTGACAAGACGTGTCATCCAATTCATTAGAATTGGTTATAGCATTTCTTAGCTCAATTTGAGAAGCTTCAATGTAAGATGCTGTATTTTTGGGAACTATTGAACTTTCGCAAAAAGGACATTTTGTTGTTGTTCTTCGTCCTTTCAATAAGTCCTCGTTATCAACAATGAAAGTCAATCGTTTTATTTCTGACTCGTATTGTTTTTTCAATTGTTCATAACGCTTATAGGCGTTTTGGTTCTTGGCGAGTCTTTCATTAACCTCAACGAGAAGAGTAGTGGTATTTTTTGATTCCACAGCGATCTTTTCGATTTGGTCATTCACCTCCAATATTTCGGCTGTTAATTGGTCTATTTTGATTTCGATTTCATCTTTAGAAATACCTAATTTTTTTAGTGTCGCTTCTAAAGATGTTTTTTTGCCTTCTAGATGTTTTTTATATTTAGCGATGTAATCAACGATGGCTTTACGCTTAGCCTCTTTGATTTTAGGATCTTCACCTTGCTTATAATTTTCCAGTTCGTCGTTTGTTAAAAAATATACCAAGCCAGCAATAAATAATGTTTCTTCAGTAGGCGAAGGCACTAGAATTGAATCTGCATTGTCTGCACGATTCTCCTCAACGAAGAAAGCTTTCTTTAACGCGCGCCAACTGAATGCAGCAGGTTTACCTTCTTTATTGGAAGGGAGTTTAAGATCGCATTTCAATCCAATAAGCTTTAAGAACAAGTCGTTTGTGGTCTTTATGTTTGTCTTATTGGCTTGCAATAGATATTCGCCGCTTTCTATTCCTTCAACAGAAGAAGTGACATTAGTTACATTTGAATTTAATGAACGATTTAGTGTTAAGTCGCCTTTGTCAGTCTTCAATTCTAATTTTATTTCAGTGTAACCATCTGTTTTATCTAGTGGTTGTTTCTTTGAATCGTTTTTAGCGCCAAAGATATAGTCAAGGCAACGGTAAATTGTCGATTTTCCGGTTTCAGATGGACCAGCTATAATAGTCAACTTGTTTCCAAATTCTATTATCGAATCGTTTTTTCCTTCGCCAGAAACGGTTAGTTTTTTGAGTTTTATGTATCCCATATTTACCATCCTTTCTTTTTGGATATCTCTTTCAATTTAGTGATGGAGATATCACCAATTTTTGTAATAATTTCTTTTTGAGTTCTGCGATAGTCGGTTGAGTAAGCAGAAGACATGCTTTGGGTGATTGAGGCGCCTTCGTTTGTTATTTTGTATAAGAAGCCTTTATCTTTATTTGCTGTTACTTCTATGAAGCCTGATACTACAAGCGATTTAATTGATTCTTGGATGAGCTTCATTTGGATGGTTAGCTCATTCAATGGATATACGCATTCTCCATTTAAGTTCTCGTTTTCAAAACCGTAAGTATTTGAATAGATTGTTATGAAATCAAGGTAGGCTATTTCATCTTTTGTCAAAGGATTATTGACATTGGATAGAAGGAGTAAAATTCTCATTGAGACTTCAAATTCTGTATTAAAAAGTTTGTTCATTATAGCCACCTGCACTTCCCATCATTAATTAGAAGGTGAACCATGCCTCGTTTTTCGCTTGGACCAACTAATCCATTTCCCGAAGCGGATAAGTAGCTCTTGCTAAAAGACACTATGCAGACAGTTTTCATTACGTCACACATGTTTTTATATGGTTCAGTAGGGCAACATACATCTCTTTTAATGGCTTGGTATATTTCGTCTTTCATTGCATTGAACTCAAATTCGCCGTCATAGAAGAAGTCCCTGACTTGATGTAAGACAGATTCAGCATTATAGAAGTCTTCACGATGGAATTGTAAATCCGTTTTATATTCTTGTTTTGCATTATCAAGATCCGAGATTGAGGCGATAGTGGTTTTGCTATCAACAGAATAAACCTCCAAAAGAGCAGTAATATATTTGTTTTCGCATTCAGCTGGCAAATTAGGCATCTCCAACTTGGGTGGAAGATTTATGATTTTGCCACCAATCTGAACTTTATCATTTCCAATGAACTGAGCACCTCGTATGGTGCTTTTTTTATTTGTTTCAGCACGTTCCTTTAGTACTTGTATAAAAACATCAGTTAACTCAGTTGGATAATCATCGCCATCGATGTCGTACCCAAAAGAAGATAACTCGTCTTGCAATCTTGATAATTCTGAATCCGAAAGATCGGCATCATAAAAAATATCTTCAAAATTATCGGGAATTACTTTGCCGACGATCAATTGAGCATCAGTGATTGGCATGTCTCTGTCATTGGTTTCGCTGAAGTATTTGTCACACGAGGCATCTTTCTTATTGATTGCCTCACTGATGCGCCCGTTTTCATCTGCTGATATATCGGTGAACCAGGTTAAGACGATTCTGTATCTCAAACCGTTGCTTACCCTTCCAGTAGTTTCGGATGCTGGAATTTGATTAGAAAAATAACGTGAGATTATTTCGATGAATTTAGCTACTTTCAAGCGCGACACCTCCTTTTAAATTAGGACATTCGTGGTATGTCCGAGTCCGCTCAAAGCCAAAAAAGGCACTATGATACTATATCCTCAGTTAAATCGTGTAAGGCGTATTTATCAAAATTTCGCTGAGCACTATTTAATTAAACTATATCACGAAATATACACACAGCACAATCGATTGAATAAATAAAATGCGTGTTCAGTAAATATTTTTGTGAAAAAGATATTTTGCAACGTAGATTAGCTACCTATGGTCCATTGCAAGTATCGATAAGTTGAATAAGCAGAAAGCGATGGACAGCAGACTGCACAAAACGAAACGAAGTGATATTAACTCCTTTCTTTTAGTGCGGCCTTTTTTCCATGAAAGCGTAATACCTCCGTTTCATAAGTAATTACATTCGGAGGATTTTTTAATGAAATTACGCAAAACACCTAAGTCTGAAAGGACTACTTACACCTATTACTTTGATAATGGAGACAAAATCATTTTAGAGCCAGGTAAGCAAACAACAATTAGAGCTTCTGGTTATGTATCAGTTAAAGTTGATGATTCAATCACTGAATTGGCAATCGCACAAATGCATAAGTACGATGATAAAGAAGTGGAGTCAAATCTTAATTACATCAACTGTGAAACAAGAGCTGATGCAGAAAAAAGAAGAAAACTAAAAAAAGAATGGGACGAATATCATAGAGATGAATTTGGATTCGTTCATGGTGAAAATCCTTACGAGAAACCAAGAAGGCTTGAAAGTCTAGATGCGTTTCATGGTGAGGATGATTTTGATGAAGATAAATCAAAAATTCTTTACGATATTGCAACTCAACAAGAAAGAGATAATGAAGATCCATATATAGAAATTAGAGAAGCAGTACGTTCATTTGTTTCCACTTTGCCAGATTCAATGAAAGAACTTTATAGACTCCTTTTTATAGAAGAATATAAGGGAACGGAAGCTGCCGAGATTTTAGGAATCAAGGATGGCACACTTTCTGAAAGAAAGAAATTATTAAAAGAGAAAATTAAAAAATATTTGAAAGATAGCCCTAACTTTTCTCACTTTTTTACCGACTAAGACCTAGAAGGAAATGAGCCTTCTAGAAAGCGAGGAATAAAGCATGCAAAAGAAATTGCATAAGGTTCGCATCTCTTTAGCGGACCAAGATGGTGGAAACACCAATGTGATCGAAAGCATGACCGAGACTATTCCAAAGAAATGGTTCAACAAGCTATTTAACGGTAAAAGAAAAGTCTTGATTATTGCACCAAGCGAATCCGTAACAGGAATCGAGATTTTTGAAAAGAAAGGAGGGTTAGAAAGTGCCAGAACCAATAATGCACAGTAAAGTCTTTCAATGTTCAAAAGCCCATCGTTGGCTAAATTGTTTCTTATCGGCAAAGTTCAATGACCAATCAGGAACTATTGATAATCCAAGGACATTATTTGGAATAGAGTCTCACTCAATCGGTGCAGCTCTTATCCTAGAATCTCTTAATTTAAAAGATTATGAAGAGACTAAAAGTTCTAGTGAATTAATCAAAGAAGCAACAATGTATGATGACGAAATGAAAGAAATAACTGAAGGTTATGCAAGTTTTGTCGTAGGTATTTATGACGCTGAAAAAAGAAGAATTGGACACGATCCATTTATTACAGTCGAGCAACATCTAGATTTAGATATTGATGAAGACGCTGGTGGGACAATGGACTGTGGAATTATTGCTGGTGACACATTGATCGTAATTGACCTAAAAACTGGATTCACACCTGTTAGCAGTGGAACAACAGAAAACTGTCCATTCAATGAGCAACTAGGTCTTTATGGCTATGGGTTCTACCAAACTTATAAGGATATTTATTCTGAAATTGAAAAAGTTAGACTTGTGATTTATCAACCTACTTGTAAGAACACAAATGAATTTGAAACTACAGTTGATGAAATAATCAAGTTTAGAAATGAACTCATAATGCCAGCAGTTAAAAAGATTAATGAACTTAGTGATGAAGCAAATCCAGGTGATTATTGTCGCTATTGTCCAATCAACGCAAGATGCTCTAAGCGTGCAGAAATTTTAAAAGTAGTGGAATCAAAGAAAGATAAAACCCTATTAAGTAACGAGGAAATAGAAACAATTCTTCCTAAACTCGATGAGATTATCGACTATGTTACGGACTTAAAAGATTACTGCTTAAAAAAAGCAATTTCTGGCCATAAATGGTCAGGTTATAAATTAGTCGTTTCAAAAGTCTCTAGAAAAATCAGTGATGAAAAAGCAGTAATAAAAATTTGCGAACAAGAAGGAGTAGATCCTTACGCAAATAAGAAACTTGCTGGTATCACTGAACTAACTAAGAGACTTGGTAAAGATAAATTTAAAGAAAAAATAAATCCTTATATCACTATTCAAGAGGGCTCATATGTCCTTGTTCCAAATAGTGATTCTAGAGAAGAAATTAATGTTAATAAGGAGGAAAAAAATAATGAAGTTTAACATTGAAATTGGAATTCAAAAGCGTCCTATAAAGACGGTAATCATGGGATGTGAGGGTATTGGAAAATCAACTCTTGCCTCACAATTTCCTAATCCATTATTTATTGATACAGAAAATGGAACTAACCATTTAAATGTTAGAAGAATTGTATGTAATAAATCATGGTCGGATCTTTTAGAAATTGTTAATGAAGTGATCAAAGAGCCTACTATTTGTAAGTCTTTGGTTATTGATACTGCTGACTGGGCTGAACAATTAGCTGAAGAAGCAGTTTGTATTAAAAACCGTGTAGCCTCTATTGAAGCTATCTCATATGGCAAAGGTTACACCTATGTAGCTGATGAATTTACCACTTTATTGAAGCTACTTGATAAGTGCATTGAAGTTGGTATTAATACAGTTTTTACTGCTCATGCAAAACCAAGAAAATACGAACTTCCAGAAGAACAAGGTCAATTTGACCGTTGGGAAATGAAGCTCTCAAAACAAGTGGCTCCATTACTTAAAGAGTGGTGCGATATGCTTCTCTTCTGTAACTATAAAACGTTTGTAGTAACAAGCGAAAATAATACAAAAAAAGCAAGTGGTGGAAAGCGTGTAATGTATACCACTCATAATCCATGTTGGGATGCTAAAAATCGTTTCAATTTACCGGAAGAATTAGAATTAAACTTTGCTTCAATTGCACATTTATTTAGTGAAGAAAATATCAAAAAGCCTGCTAATCCTAAAGAAAATGAAGAAAAAGTAGAGCAAAGACCACTTGTTAGTAAAGTTAGAACATTGCTTAGTGAAGCTAATATTGAAGAGGCTGATTTAGTTACAATTGCAGCTTCAAAAGGTCACTATAAAGAAGCTAAAAATATCGAAGAATATCCAGATGATTTTTTATCTCGTTGGGTAATTCCTAACTTTAAGAAAATTGTCGAATTAATCAATACAACAAAGGAGAGTAAATAACTATGACTAATATTGATAACAGCGTCATGGATTGGAATGACGTAATTGAAGATGATGGACAAGAGTTCGTCTTATTGCCTGAAGGGGATTATAACTTCGTTGTTACTAATTTTGAAAGAGGAAGATTCCCTGGTAGTGCAAAAATTCCTGCAACAAATAAAGCAACAATATCTATTCAAATTTTATCTGAATTGGGTCTTGCCTCAATGAAATTTGACTTGATTCTTTCAAAAGCACTTACTTGGAAATTATCTGCTTTCTTCCGTTCAATCGGTCAAAAGAAACGTGGTGAAAAAATCACTATGGATTGGAATAAAGTTCTTGGTGCAAAAGGAAGAGCTCATATTAAACAAAAGGTATACACAAACCAAGCTGGTGAAGAAAAAACTATCAATGATCTTGATTACTTCATCGACTACGACGAGAAATATTTTAGTGAAGTAGTGGATGATAAAGATCTTCCTTTCTAAGAGGTGAATGCTATGCTTAGGCCTTATCAAGTTGAGGCTGTTAATGCGATTCAAAATGAATGGAATAATGGTAATAAAAAGACTTTGTTAGTTCTTCCAACAGGTACTGGAAAAACTATCGTGTTCTCGGATGTTATTAAAAACCAAGTTCAAGATGGATCAAGAGCATTAATATTAGCCCATCGAGGTGAGTTATTAGATCAGGCAGCAACTAAACTTAAAGAACAAACAGGACTAGACTCGGCTTTAGAAAAAGCTGGGTCTACCTCCTTAGGTTCTAAGTTCAATGTTACTGTTGCATCCATACAATCACTCTCTCAAATAAAAAGATTAGATAAATTTCCAGCAGATTATTTCAAAACTATAGTCGTTGATGAAGCTCACCATGTTTTATCGGATACTTACCAAACTGTCTTATCTCATTTTAATCAAGCAAACGTTCTAGGTGTAACTCCCGATAGAGGTGATCAAAAAAACTTAGGTCAATATTTCAACTCTAAAGCTTATGAATATTCAATGAGACAAGCAATTAAAGAAGGATATTTGTGTCCAATTAAAGCTCAAATGATACCTCTTAAATTAGATATTAAAAGCGTAGGCATGAGTAATGGTGACTTCGCAGCTGGCGATATAGGTACTGCCTTAGAACCATATTTAAATCAAATAGCTGTTGAAATGACGAAGTACTGTAAAGATAGAAAAACAGTCGTATTCTTACCATTAATTGAAACTTCTCAAAAGTTCTGCGAATTACTTAATCTTCATGGTATTAAAGCAGTTGAAGTAAATGGCAAAAGTCAAGATAGAGCAAAAGTAATTAAAGATTTTGAAAATGGTGAATATGACGTTTTGTGTAACTCGATGCTTTTAACTGAAGGATGGGACTGTCCCGCAGTTGATTGCGTTATCGTTTTAAGACCAACAAGAGTTCGATCTTTATATCAACAGATGATCGGAAGAGGTACAAGATTATATCCAGGGAAAGAGAATTTATTAATTCTAGATTTCCTTTGGTTAACTGAACGTCACGATTTGTGTAAGCCTTCTTCTTTAATTTCAAAGGATGATGACATCGCTTCTAGAATCAATAAAAAACTTATGGATACCGATTCAGCAATTGACATAATTGAAGCAGAAGAAAGCTCAAATAGAGATGCCATTGAAGAACGAGAAAGAGCACTAGCAAAACAACTTAGTGAAATGAAAAAGAAGAAACAAAAACTTGTTGATCCTATTCAATACGCTTTCTCTATCGAAGCTGAAGATTTAGCTAACTATGAACCAACATTTGCTTGGGAAATGGGACCTGCTACTGATAAACAAATCGAGTGTCTTGAAAAATTAGGAATCTGCGCTGACGAAGTTAAAAATGCTGGTTTAGCAAGTCTATTAATCGAGAAATTAACTAATAGAAGAAATGAAGGACTAGCTACTCCTAGACAAATTCGTTACTTAGAAAAGGTTGGATTCGTACATGTTGGATTATGGTCCTTTGATGCCGCTACAAAAATGATCAATCGTTTAGCAGCCAATAATTGGAAAATACCATGGGAAATAGATGTTAAACGCTATCACCCATAGAAAGGAAGTATTATGGATTCAAATAAGAATATATTAGAAGCATTGGATTTTATCGATGTATCTACACTTTCATATTCAGAATGGATCGCTGTTGGAATGGCCCTTAAAAGTGAGGGCTTTTCTTGCAGTGTCTGGGATAACTGGTCAAAAAATGATAGTAGATATAAAGCTAATGAATGTGAAAGAAAATGGGATTCATTTAATGGTTCAAAAAGTCCAATTACAGGTGCGAGTATTATAAAAATGGCCAAAGAAAGAGGCTATTTAAGTTTTAGTGATAGTGGTGCTTTAGATTGGAATGATGAAATTTTATATGATGGAAAAGAGGAAGATAATACACATAAATTATCACCTTCAGAGCAACTAATAACTTATTTAGAGACTTTGTTTCATGATGATGAGTATGTTGGTTATGTAACTGATGATGTTTGGAACGATGGTGAGAAATATAATCCAGGAAAGGGCTACTTTGATAGAACTGCTGGTGAGTTAATTGCTTCCCTTAAAAAACATAAAGATGATATAGGAGCAGTTATTGGTGATTGGAAAGAATGCGGTGCTTGGATTCGTTTTAACCCTATCGAAGGAGGAGTAAAAAACGAGAATGTCACACGCTTTGGTTATGCCTTAGTTGAGTGTGATGAAGTTTCATTAGTAGAGCAAGAGGCAGCATATAAAAAGTATGAATTACCTATTGCGTGTTTAGTTTATAGTGGAGGAAAATCGCTCCATGCAATCGTTAAAATAGATGCTCCAAATTTTGATGAATATAGAAAAAGAGTGGGGATTTTATATAGTTTTTTAGAAAATCATGGCTTAAAAATAGATAAACAAAACAAGAATCCATCACGCCTTTCAAGAATGCCAGGAGTTACTCGAAATGGAAAAGAACAAACTCTTCTCGCTACTAATATTGGACGTACTTCTTGGAATGATTGGTTAGACTTTCTAGAAGGGGAAGAAGATGAATTAGCTGGTATAGAATATCCTGCAGATTTAATAGATAATAGACCACCTTTAGCACCTGAGCTTATTGGAGGTTTACTTCGTAAGGGTCATAAAATGATCGTAAGTGGAGCTTCAAAATCAGGTAAATCGTTTTTACTAATTGAACTAGCAATTTCAATTTCAGAAGGTTTAGATTTTTTAAATTTTAAATGCCAAAAAAGCAATGTTTTATACGTTAATTTGGAAATTGATAGACCTTCTTGCTTCGATAGAATTTTTAAGATTTATGATGCTCTTGGAATTAAAAAACCTACTAAAGGAGCTTTATCAGTTTGGAATTTAAGAGGTCACGCAATGCCACTTGATAAACTTGTACCAAAGCTTATTAGAAGAACCAAAGGACGAGATTTTGACTGCATAATCATTGACCCAATTTACAAAGTTATAACCGGTGATGAAAACAATGCTTCCGAGATGGGATATTTTTGTAATCAATTTGATCGTATTGCAGATGAAACCGGTGCAAGTGTTATTTATGCTCACCATCATAGTAAAGGTGCACAGGGTGGTAAAACTGCTCAAGATAGATCAAGTGGAAGTGGTGTGTTTGCTAGAGATCCTGATGCGATTGTTGACTTAATTGAAGTTGAGATTCCAGATGAACAAAAAGAAGAGTTAGTAGATGATCAAACCGATACCGCTTGGCGTATGAGCTTTGTTACGCGTGATTTTGCTGAGCCAAAGAATAGAAACATCTGGTTTAAATACCCGCTTCATGTAATGGATAAAACAGACAAAGTTAAGAAAATGCTCTCTCGTGGTGACCCTAAACTAAATCTTAAACAATTTAAAGACGGCTCAATTAAAACTAATGAAGATAAACTTGAGGAGATTGAAGATGCATTTAATATTGTGGCTATGGGAAGCGATAGTTGTGATGTTAAAGATATAGTTGAATATCTATCAGGTAATGGAGATAAGCCAGATACTATTCGAAGAAAACTCTATAGAACAATAAAGGAAATTGAGTCAGATTTTGTCATAAAAGATGGAGTGATTTTCAAAGGTAGAAAGGAGGGTAAAAAGTAGCTTCTGTGACACCGGGACACCCGCTTATATATATAAATGTCCGTCACAATAAAAAAGAGACGAGTACGTTTGACAGAAATAGCACGTGATATCGGCTTAGATTGGCCGATAATCACTTACGCCATTTCGTCAAACTCAAACCCAGCGGTGTCAAAGAAAAAAAGAAAAAAGAAAGCTACGAAACACGATATGAAGATGTTCTTAATGTTAGATCCGCCAACTACGACGGCTCAAATGAAAAAAATAGGAATTGTGCATGGTAAGCCTTACGTGTATACCCCTGAAAATGTAAAGAAGGCTAAAGACGAAATAATAAGACACCTTGCTCCGTTAAGACCTAAATCTCCTCTTCTTGGTCCATTAGAACTTCGAGTTAACTGGTTATTTGATAAAGGTAAAAGACATAAGCACTTAGAGTGGCGAGTCACTAAACCAGATACAGATAACTTAGAAAAACTTCTAAAGGACTGTATGACTGAGCTTGGTTTCTGGGAAGATGATGCACAGGTGGTAAAAGAGTATGTCGACAAGATTTGGTCTAGTGATCCAGTTGGCATAGCTATTGAAATAATCGAACTTGATAAATTTAAGGAGGTAGGTTTTGATGAATGCTAAAGAGTACTTAGAGCAAATAAGAGAAATAGAACACAAAATTTACTGCATGAAGTTACGTTCTGAATATTACGATAAAATGTCGCTATCCATTCCTGGACCAACTTACGGTGAAAAAATAGGTTCTAATCCAAATCGTAATACAGAAGCTCCATTTATGAAGTGGTTAATTAAGAAAGATGAAATAGATCGTGAAATTATCAAGTTAGTAGAAAAACTAAATTTATTAAAAGCAGAAGCACTTGTTAAAATTGAGGCTTTGGAAAATGAAGATTATAAAACTATTTTAGTAAAGAGATATATCGAAGGTTGTAAATGGGATGACATTGCTGATTTAATATGTGTTTCAAAATCTACTTTAAAAAGATGGCATGAAGATTCACTTGATTTGTTAAAAGTCGAGCAAACTCCTTGACTTTTGACGGGGGAAGGGGCAAAGTAATATAGAGGTTTATTTATGAAAAATATTAAAAGTCGACACCATTACAGAGAGACGGTGAACTATATTAAGAGTCTCTCTAGCTCCATTTGTTCAATTCTCTCATCGAACCATCAGCCTGGATCTATATATTGTATTAGTTATAAAGGTACTTTTACTTTTTATTGTAAAAGAAATAAGTCGATAAAAACTTATACTGTTTCTCCGTCACTTTCTTCAATGGGTAGTTATACAATTAGTGAACATAATAATAATAAGATTGAAAATATCAACCTTCTTTCTATTGAGGTCTCCAGACAATTGTTTTCTGTTAAAATAAGTATATGTGGGGGTACTAAAGCTGAAAACGATGTATATGACTTTTTACTAAGACGAGGTATATAACTATTTGTTGAAAATAATAAAAGTCCTAAGAATAAATGTAGCAAATAATATTAAATAATTTGAGTACATGTTGATTTTTACTTTGGAGGTATTATGGGATTAATGGAAGATATTGCTACAGCAAATGCACATGCCGATGATAGGGAAAAAAGCGGATAATATTGTTGCTATTGTAACTGATATTACATCACTAATTGGAATGGTATGGGGATTAATTGCGTTTTATAATGGCTTTGACCGGAAAATACCATTGATAGTAATGATATGTTTGGTAGCTGCTTCATTTATATCTTACTTCATTTGTTGTTGGATTCATTCATCGCCATTAGTGAACCTATTTTAACTTTAATATTCTTGGGCGGTGGATCATGCTTATTATATCTACTGCCGGCATTTAATATTTGGTTTTTTGGAATGGGGAATGATTTTTTTATACAAATATTTCTAGTTACTTTTATTAGAGGATTTCTTCCGGATTAAAATGTTTATTCAATGCTTTTTTGGTGTTAAGAGTTAAATGAACCACAATGAACCATGATGAACCGTTGTGAGTCATGGTAAATGTGATATAATTATAATAGGTAAAAACTATAAAAATCAGGTCAACAGGCATTATGCTTGCTGGCCTTTTTTCATGCGAAAGGAGGTAGAAAGTAATGGGAAGAGGAGCGAATAATACTTACGATTCCTATGACATGTGGAAAGAAAATGGTCAATTAGAAGAAGTTTTAAATTTTGTAAGAACTAGTATTAATCATTTTGTTTCAAAAACTGAAATAGCCAAAGCGTTACATTTATCAAAAACAGCAGTTAATAATTTAAGAAACAAACATAAAGATTTCGATGATGCTTTTACTGGGCCAAAATTACAACTTAAAAATGAGCTTTGTGATGCCATGTTAAAACTTGCATTAGGTTATGAAGAAGTCACTGAAACTCAAGACATCACTGATGGTGGAAGAAACGGTGAACAAAAACGAAAAGTAAATCGAGTTAAGAAACAAATCGGACCTAACTATAAAGCTATTGTCTATTTATTAACTAAGCATTTTGGAAAAGAATATAGCGAAAAATATGAAGAATTAAAGATTATGGAACGAAGGTTAGATAATCAAAAGGAGGAATGGGTAAATGAGCCAAGTACAAGTAATACAGATGAAACTAACGGATCTGATTCCTTACGAGAATAATCCTAGAATTAATGATGACGCAATTGATGTCGTTGCTAATTCAATTAAGGAGTTTGGTTTTAAGAATCCAATAATCATTGATAAAGATAATGTTATCGTGTGTGGACATACGAGAAGACTTGCAGCTATTAAGCTAGGATTAACAGAGGTTCCTTGTATTAGAGCAGATGATTTAACTGAAGATCAAATTAAAGCATTTAGAGTTGCTGATAATAAAACTAGCGAACTTTCAACTTGGGATTTAGATAAGTTAAAGATTGAGTTAGGCGACATTGAATTAAACATGGCAGATTTTGGTTTTGAAGATTTACTCGACCAAATGAAAGAACTTCCTGAGGATGATGAATTTGATGCTGATACTGAATTAGAAAAAGAAGCCTTTGTTAAAAAAGGTGATATCTGGCATTTAGGTAGACACAAGCTTATGTGTGGTGATTCGACTACTAGCGATGTTCAAGTTTTGATGGAAGGAAAATATGCTGATCTTTGCGTTACAGATGCTCCATATAATGTTGACTATGAAGGTGGAAGTGGAATGAAAATCCAAAACGATAATATGAGTGGTGAGGATTTCTATAAATTCTTAGATAAAGCTTTCAAGAATATCAATCTATCTTTAAAACCAGGTGCGTGTTTCTATGAGTTTTTTGCTACAAGAGAACATGTCAATTTCGAGAATGCTTTAAAAGATAACGATTTAAGTCCTAAACAAGAATTAATCTGGAGTAAGAATGGACAATTTACACTTGGAAGACAAGATTATCAATGGGACTTTGAACCTTGCTTTTATGGTTGGAAGAATGGAGCAAGCCATAATTGGTACAGCGATCGAAAGCAAAAATGTGTCTTAACTTTTGATAAACCAAAGAGAAATGAACTTCACCCAACACAAAAACCTGTACCATTGATTTCATACTTAATGAAAAACTCTTCAAGACCAAAGGATCTCGTTATTGATCTATTTGGTGGAAGCGGGACAACTCTTATTGCTGCTGAGGAAACTGATAGAACTTGTTTCACAATGGAAATTGATGAAAAGTACGCCTCAGCTATAGTTAGACGTTATGTTAAAGCAAGAGGCAATACAGATGATGTTTTTGTTGTTAGAGACGGCGAACAAATCAAAGCAACAGAGATTTATGATTTTGAAAATGAAAAAATGGTCGATGTTGTAAACTAAAAAAACTAGTTCATTTTGCATATAAATTTAGGCTCACAAACGGCTTCTGTGGGCTTTTTTAAATTAAACCAATAAACAATCAAATAAATAAAAAGAAGCCAACAGTGGCCCTGAAATTGGGCTAAAAACAAAACGGAGGAAGAAATAAATGTTTGAAAAAGTTAATCCCATGCATCCCGATAAAATATGTGATTGTATTGCTGGAGCGATTGTTGATTTAGCTTATAAGGAAGCAGAAAATCCAAGAGTGGCAGTTGAGGTCTTGCTTGGTCATGGTAAATGTCACATTATCGTTGAGACATCAGTATCTTTAGATTTAATTGAGATTTCTAAGGCGGTTCATAGGATTGCTGGTGATGTTCAAGTAGATTGTGTTATTGTCCCTCAAGACATACACTTAGCTAACAATCAAAAAGATAAAATCAGATGTGGTGACAATGGAATTTTTAAAGGAGTGCCGCTTACCGATGAACAAAAGAAACTCTCAAAGATTGCTAGAGATATTTATAAGCGCTACCCATTTGATGGTAAATACATCCTTGATGGTGAAAGATTAATCATTTGTCAAAGCAACGCTAAAAAAGAAGAATTAAAGAAACTTTATCCAGAAGCTGAAGTTAATCCAATCGGTGATTGGACTGGTGGATCTGATGTTGATTCTGGTGCTACAAATAGAAAACTTGGAAGCGATATGGCAGATTCTGTCACTGGTGGTGGTTTATCTGGTAAGGATTGTTCTAAGGCAGATGTAAGCGTCAATATTTATGCTTGGCTAAAAGCTCAAAAAGAAAACCGAGTTATTGAATTATCTTGTGCTATTGGTGATGAGTTTGTTGATGGAAAACCTTATAGTGAAATCGTAAAGATTGCAAAAGATTATATTGATTCGCTTGGTGGATTTGAAAAGTTTTCTGAATGGGGACTTGTCTAATGGAAGAAAGGGTTAAACCTAAGCGAACCAAGATTGGTAAGTTCTATCGTTCTGATAGGTGGCATGATGCTAGAAGAGCAGTGATTCGAAGAGCCAATGGAAGATGTGAAAAGTGTGGTGCTGTTGGTACTGAGGTTCATCATATCGTTCATTTGACTAATGAAAATGTGGATGATCCTAACATCAGCATAAATCTTGATAACTTAATCCTTCTTTGTAAAGAATGCCACAATAAAATACATGGTCGCTTTGAAGGAAATCGAACATACGAATTTGATAAGGATGGAAATATGGTAAAGAGGTAGCTTTCGTTATATAATAATACAATTAAAGGTAAGGTGATAGCTGTGTCTTTGATAGCTGTTTGCAGAAATGAAAAAACTATTATTTGTATGTCGGATAGTGCATGCACAATGAAATATAAAATTGGCAATTGCTCTATTCCAACTTCAACCAAAATTTTTTTATATGAAAAAAAGTACATTATTCAAAATTGCGGATTGGGGACATTAGGGGGCTACAAAGTAGAGGAACATATTGAAAGATTTGTAAAAGATAATGTTGGTCTTTCAATTGACAATATTCCAAAGAAACTATTAAAGTATCTCTGTGATTATGCAAATAATAATAAAATTAAATTAGAAGGTAATAATTCAATAGTTCTTCTAGTTTCAGGCTGGGATAATGGCGTTTCAAAAGTTTATTCTATAAACACAGAAAATAATAAAATAATTTTAGAAACTGATGATGTTATTGCTTACGGAACGGAAGTTGAAGCTTTTAAGCAAGAGTATCATAAAGAATTTGACAAAAATAGGGATATGTTGTTTGCTATGTTTTATTCCTTTGCGATTATATGTAAATTTCTTAAAACAGAACCAATTAGGCAGCAAGGGAATGAAATTTCTTTAGAAGAGTTGTTTGAATTAGCCAAAGATCCGAGAGTCGATGATTATTATGGCAAAATTTGTGAGCCTATTGATTTTATTATAATAGATTGTGGCAAAGAACCAAATATAACAATAACAAAAGATAAGGAAAACACATGGTTAAGCAAAGAAGATTAACCTCCCCCAGGCTAGCACTCAAATTTAATTCTAAAGTACCGTTCGCCCCCACCTCTAAATTACGCGAGGCCGAATTTTTAGGATTTTAAAAATTTCAAAAAATGAATTGAAATTACTATGGTTTTAATCACTTTTTGGTGAAATAAATCTAGTATTTATCATTTTAGAGCAGTTTTAATAGCTGCTTTTTCTTTTACTCAGATTTAGGTTGAATCTAAAGCCAATAAGAGTGATGTATGTATATGAAAAAAGGAGGCAGACAATATGATTGAAGCGAGAAAGCAATTATATGAAATGTGCGATAAAACTAACACCAGTAGATCTGGGATGGATTTCTTAGTTAACTATTACATTAAGTCATTAGGTTGGAGTGAAGAAGAAGCCTGTAAATATGCTCTTTCTTTATTTCATGATGGAACCATTACTCAGATTAAACTTATCGGCAAGGATGGTAAAGAATTATGAGTAAAGTAAAAGAAGAAATGCTTCTTAGATATCCTATTGGAACTAGGGTGAGACTTATTTATATGGATGATCATCAAGCACCTATTTCAGGAACATTAGGAACCATTATTAATATAGATGATATAGGCGATTTAATGGTCTCTTGGGATGATGGAAGTTCACTAAAACTGATAGTGGGAATTGATGCTTTTGAGGTTATAAGAAATTAAAGTTTATATATCTTCGATATATAAAAAAGATTAAAAATATACACTTATTAACTTGCTATAGTTTCCTTTTAGAGTGATTAATATACACAAGGAAGGGGAAGAAAAATAAACCTTCCAAAGAGGAGAAAGAACATGAATAGCAAAGTTGAAAACCAAATCAAAAACATGAAGAACCAAACAATCGGAGTTGAAGTTGAAATGAACTCAATCACTAGAGAAAAGGCTGCCAAAAAGATCGCTGAGTATTTTGGAACAAGAGCATGGTACGCTGCTTCAGAATACGGTTACAACACTTGGGCATGCAAAGACCAAAGCGGAAGAATATGGAAATTCCAAAGAGACTGCTCAATCATTGGACCAGACGATGAGAAGTGCGAACTTGTAACACCAATCCTTCATTACGAAGACATTGAAACCTTACAAGAAATTATCAGAATCTTAAGAGCAAACGGAGCTAAAAGTGATGCTTCAAGAATGTGCGGAGTTCACATCCACATTGGAGCAAACGGACACACTCCTAAAACATTAAGAAACTTAACCAACATCATGGCAAGCCACGAAAACCTACTCGCTGAAGCCTTAGAGTTAGATAGAAGCAGAATTAACCGCTACTGCAGAACAGTTGACGAGAGATTCCTTAAAGCGGTCAATAAAAAGAAACCTCAATCAATGAGCGAATTCGCAGATGTCTGGTACAAGAGCCAAAACGAAGATTGGGGAAGAACTCAACATTACAATGGTTCAAGATACCACATGCTTAACTTCCACGCTACCTTCACAAAAGGAACAATCGAATTTAGATTATTTCAATTTGATGCTCCATCAAACGGAAAGCAAAACGGACTCCACGCTGGTCAACTTAAAAGCTACATTCAACTTTGCTTAGCTCTTAGCGAAATGGCTAAAGAAGCAAAAGGAGCTAGTTCAAAACCTCAACAAAACGAAAATCCAAAATACGCGATGAGAACTTGGTTACTTAGACTTGGGTTCATCGGTGAGGAGTTCTCAACAGCTAGAGATTTTCTTACAAGAAAGTTAAGAGGAGACGCAGCCTTCAGAAGCGGAAATAGACCTGCTTCTGCAAGTGCCATGTAAGGAGGTAAAAGAACATGGAAACAAAGACCTTGACGATTAAGACTATCGAAAGAAAGATTAATAAAGTGGGAACGCCAATTATCATAGTTAATGGTAAGTACAAGACTATTGATAATGGTGAGAAAGTTGGTGAAACTTATCGCTACTTCTTTGCTAACAAAGAAAAGAACATCATTTGCTTTGCT